>Ga0137302_10108_pt1 | contig 64401 bp, 61 predicted proteins | sample Ramsor2O_GlcNAcB_FD_97184 | JGI IMG/M metagenome (GOLD analysis project Ga0137302, IMG submission 97184) | Mouse cecal microbial communities from Vienna, Austria - N-Acetylglucosamine amended with D2O_GlcNAcB | ecosystem: Host-associated > Mammals > Digestive system > Large intestine > Cecum... | reverse complement strand
GCGGACTAAGCGGTGCATTGCCCCTCGGCTTCGTGGATGCGTCACGTTATCCGCAAGGCGCACTAAGCAAATTGCCCTCACTTATCGAGAAGCAGCAGAGAGCGGTGGAACGGGCTGAAAACGAAATCCCCGTATTACAGGAGATCGTTTGTCGCAAGTGGAGCAAGGCCGGTGAACTGGCAAAGCTCAAACTGGAATGTAGGGAGTTGCAGCGTAAGATTGACGAAAGTCTCAAAGAAGCGGAACGCTCGCACTCTCTATCTGAAACAACGTCTGCCGAGTACGAACCCAAGGCTGCCTAATTCATTCATATTTAACCTTTCCCTCTGTTCGGTAGTGATTGCCGGACAGGGGGATTTTTTGTTCCGGTCTGCCGACGGCCATATCCATTTATAGGCGGAATACTCGTATCGTCTGGTGTACGCGGTGCGACTATGCCCTTATAGTTATTCTTTTTCCCTTTTATACAATTTTCCGAATCATCCTCTTATAGCTTCTCCATGACCGCTTTCCCGACTTCGCTCCCTGTCGTACCGGTTTGGTTTTATCAGATGCAAAGGTCGGCTGTCGCGCTTGATCCGGTGGCTTGAAGTGTATTTCCTGCAAATTCTTCCTTTCGATGAAAGCGTAATTGGCAGGAAAAGCCTGACGGATGAAGCTGTACCGACTGCCGTGTACCGCATCCATAAAATCCCAAAGCAGTTCCGCCGGAAAGGAATCGAGCAAAGGGAAAAATAAAAACAGATATTCAAGGTAACGGCAGGACTAACCACCTGCCACAAACAAATTTCTATTATGTTATACGTTCATACTATCGGTCGTATTGGCAAAGATTGCCAAGTTATCACTGGAACACACGGCACGTTCATCGCTTTTGATATTGCCGTTGATGATTATTCACACGGGAATAACGTCACTACATGGGTAAGGGTAAGAAGCAAAAAAGAGAACCATATCCGACTGTCGGAATATCTTACCAAAGGACGGCTGGTACTCATTGAGGGAACACTGTCGGCTTCTTTGTGGAAGGACAGGAACGAGGACTACCAAATCCAGTTCTCCATTGCGGCGGATGCGTTGGAGTTCATCAATACCGGTAAACGGGACAGCCAAAGCAATAATCCCGATGCGGATAATCCGGTAAGTGACGCGGAGGATGTTCCTATGCCGCCTGCCGATATGCCGCAGGATGATACGGACGATTTGCCGTTCTGATATTGTTCCGTATATCGCAGATAATAAGGCGATACTAAGTGTAGTATATACTATATGTAGTAAATTAGGAAACATTCCGTTTACTCATCATAGTATATGCTGCATTTAGTCATGTACTATTTTAGTATTGTAGTAAATACTCACATACTACATTACTAAAATAGTATTCGTAGTAAAATAGTATATACTAATCGTAGTATTTACGAATAATAGTATTATCTTTGTACAATAAATTAAAGAGTGAGACAATGACAAAAATAATTGCAATCCTTAACCATAAGGGCGGTGTCGGGAAGACGACCACCACCATCAACCTGGCTGCCGCCTTGCAGCAGAAGAAAAAGCGCGTGCTGGCTATCGACATGGACGGTCAGGCAAACCTCACTGAATCTTTCGGCCTCTCTATCGAGGAGGAAAAGACCGTTTACGGGGCGATGAAAGGCGAATATCCTCTGCCGCTTGTCAAAGCGGAAAACGGCATTTCTATTGTTCCGGCCTGCCTCGACCTCTCGGCGGCGGAATCCGAACTTATCAATGAACCCGGACGGGAACTGATTCTGAAAGGACTGATTGCCCGGCTGCTCGACACGCAGAAATTCGACTATATCCTTATCGACTGTCCTCCCTCTTTGGGACTGCTTACGCTGAACGCCCTTACCGCAGCCGATTATCTGATTATTCCCGTTCAGGCACAGTTTCTTGCCATGCGAGGCATGGCAAAGATTACGAACGTAATCGAGATTGTCAGGGAACGGCTGAACCCGAATCTGAATATCGGCGGCATCGTCATCACCCAGTTTGACAAACGCAAGACGCTGAACAAAAACGTGTCGGAAATCATCAACGATTCATTTTGCGACAAGGTGTTCAAGACCGTCATAAGGGACAACGTGGCACTGGCCGAAGCCCCGATCAAGGGAAAGAACATTTTTGAATATAACAAGAACAGTAACGGAGCCAAAGACTATATGTCACTGGCGCAAGAGGTACTGAAATTAAAGTAAACGGATATGGCTAAAAAAGATTTGACTGGAGATATGAAAAGCGGGCTGGACGGTCTGTTGTCACCCACCAAGAAACCTGCCGGTGAGAAACGGCAGGAAGCACCCGCTACCAAAAAAGAACCGGCAGTGCATTGCAATTTTGTCATAGACAAGAGTATTCATACCCGGATGAAATACCTTGCCATAGACAAAAACATGTCTCTCAGAGATATTGTGAACGAAGCAATGAAGGAGTATCTGGAGAAGCATGGGAAATGACCCGGTGCGGTTGCCGCGTCCCCTTGTTCGGTTGGAATGCGGCAATCCTACGCCGGAAGCCTTTTATAATATTTGCATAGCTTCCCACCGCTCTTAATCTCAAAACCGGAGGCTTCCTCTTTTCTATATCCATAGAACACACCTGTATTCTGTCCGTCCTGTGTAATATTCCGGACGGAAGTTTATTTATAGATCATCTGCCAGGAGGTAGATGATTTTTCTTTTTTACCACACCATTTGTAACCGCAGGCTGTATTCCTCTTCTATTCATCTTTCTTACCGCTTATCCAGCCTCATTCCCTGCCATTGCCGGTTGGTTTTATCAGACGCAAAGGTAGGCTGCCGCGCTTGATTCCGTCACTTTGAAGTGCATTTCCTGTAAAATTCTTCCTTTCCGAGAAAGAGTAATTTTCCGGAAAAAGCGTCGGAATCAGCTTGTCCGGCAGCCCTGTACCGCATCTGTAAATCCCAAACGGTTCAGGCAGGAAAAAGAACCGAAAAAAGGGAAAATAAAAACAAAATCAACAAATATAAACAATTAAAATTAAACGCATTATGGAAACAGCAATCAGTCAAACGGCAGTGAAGAACACCGTATCGGTAGCATTGGCAGACATTCAGCCGAGCAACTACAACCCTCGCAAGAACTTTGACGAAAAGAGCCTTGTGGAATTGGCAGACAGTATTCGTCAGCAAGGAGTGCTACAGGCTATCGGGGTACGTCCCATTGCGGAAAACCGCTTCGAGATTGTTTTCGGGGAGCGGAGATACAGGGCTTCGCAAATCGCAGGTTTGGAAGAAATACCTGCTGTCATCTTGGATATTTCGGACGAGACAGCCGAGGAAATGGCAGTGACCGAAAACCTGCAACGCAAAGATGTGACACCCATTGAAGAAGCCAACGCATACCAAAAGCTCATCGAGAGCGGTCGCCATGATGTGCAATCTTTGGCGGTGCAGTTCGGCAAGAATGAGAGTTATATCCGTACACGGCTGAAATTCGTTTCCTTGATACCCGAAATAGCACAATTATTAGAACAGGACGAACTGACTATCAGCGTGGCAACCGAAATCTGCCGTTATGGGGAAGATATACAGCACGACATCTACGAGAAGCATCTGAAAGAGGGTGTGCTGTATAATAGTTGGCGTGGGATGAAAGCCTCCGAGGTGGCAAAAAACATCGAACGAAGCTACACCACCGACCTCAAGCGGTATTTTTTCGACAAGACGGTATGCCTTTCGTGTCCCCACAACACCAATAACATGATGTTGTTCTGTGAAGAGGGCAGTTGCGGAAATTGCGCCAACCGAAAATGCCTTGAGGAAATGAACGCATCGTATCTTGCGGAAAAAGCCGTACAGCTCATGGAACAGCTACCCTTTGCTTTACTTTGTCGGGATTTTTACGGTTGCAATGAAAAAGTGGTCGAACAACTCGTGGCATCGGGCTTTGAGGTTGAGAAACTTTCGGTGCGTCCTGCCGACTATCCCGAAGAACCCGAAGCTCCCGACATGGAGGATTACGAGAACGCCGAGGAATATGCGGAAGCATACAAGGAGTACGAAAAAGAGCTGTCGGAATACAAGGAGGAATGCGAGGACGTGAACCGCAGGAGCGAAGCCGGAGAAATCACGCTATATGTGACGATTGGACACAACGACATATCATTATGTTATGTTGAAAATGCCGAAGTACAGGCTGTGGCAGGAGAAGCCAAAGATGCGGTCGTTTCCCCGATTGAAAAATTGGAGAAACAGGACAAGCGTAACAAGGAGATTGCGCAAGAAAAGACCGTAGAGGACACCAAAAAGCAGATTTTGGAGGTCGATATGACGGAAACCAAGTTTGGCGCAGACGAGGACAGGATGATTTATTTCTTCATGCTCCCATTTCTTCGCAGGGAACATTTCGAGGCTATGGGTATAGAGACAAAAGAAACCTACTACTACCTTAAGGACGAGGATAAGATGAACATCATCGCCAATCTTACCGCCAAGCAAAAAGCTATTATCCGCAGGGATTTCTTGATATCCAATTTCAAGAACGCATCGGGTAGCAATGCCACCGCATCCCTCTTGCTCGATTTTGCCAAGAAACACATGCCCGACCAGTTGGCAGGCATCCAAAACGGACACAATGAGGTTTACGAGAAGCGACACCTACGCATCGAAGAAAAGATTGCCGTTCTTTCGGTACAGGAAAAGGCGAAGCAGGAAGCAAATGCCACCGAAGACGAGGAGCAGCCACAAGCCGAAGAACAGGTTCATACCGAAGAAGTGGCAGCGTGATATGGCATGATAAATCAAGCCAAAGGACGGAATAATCCGTCCTTTGGCTTTTTGCATACATATCATTCAAGGGGACTACAGGTGCTGCCCCTTTATACCTTGCCGTCCAAACTCTCAATCCGAGCAGTGATTTCCTGTTCTATTATTCCGATCCACGTTTCGCCGACACCGGCTTCCCGGGCGTATTCCGCATAGTGCGAAACTGTGCCTACAGCCTTTTTTATGAACGGTTCGGCTGCCTTGATGTCATATTTCCGTGCTATTTCCATCAAGTCCTCCGCCGTGATATTCTCCGTTTTGTTATTCACAGTCATACTGTGGCGATTGACATAATACGGTGCTTCCGTATCGACAGTAAACGTGTAGTCATAGGTCGGGGCAGTGTGCCACTGTCCATCATTGCCCATCAGGAAACTGAAATTTTTGTTATGGTCGTCCACGTTTCCCCCCAGAATGTTCAATACCATTAGGCGGAACAATTGCTGTAGTTCTGCCGGAGATACCCCGATACGGTAAGCTGTATCGAACAGATCCTCGTAAGAGTCGGCCGACGGTTGCATGGCTGCCAACGTCTGCACGTGTACTTTTTTATCACCTCTGCGGTCAAAACGTTCGGTCAAGAAATGTGTTGCCGTTTCGCCTTCGAGCAGGCAGCTCGGCATCATCATCACCCCTGCATCCAATGCCATCAAGTAATAACTATATTCTATCCGTGTAGTCGGTATTTTCAGATGCTCATCAAACTTGATAATCATGGGTGTGTAACCCGGATAAGGAGTCGCTACCTGCCCGGAATAACATAGTCCCTCCTTAAAATTGACATTCACTACCGCTTTGGGACGTCGTCCGCCGGCGGAAGTTCCCACTTTGAACAGACTCTCAATCATCAAATCGCTGGATACGGCAGCGCGGAATCTCCCTGCCTGTTCCAAGGCTCGTTGCGCCAGTTCATACAGTTCGGCAATCTCCACGCGGAACGGAGTTTCCATTTCTTCGGCCGTTGGTGGAACGAACTCCAAAGCACCCATACCGCGCCGTCCGATGTAGGCGAGACGGTCAAGAGCAGACAAATCTTTCACGCGGATGCGGTGCGCCTTGGCCCATTCGTTGAATACGGTGTTGCCCCAATGATCTGGCAGAGAATCAGCAATAAACGACGGCAGACCGCCGAAAATCCGTTCTTCCTCAGGATAGATCGGCAAACCACGTTGTGCGGTGACACCCTTTATCGGGGCACGCAGCGGTGCGATGTCATATCCCCCCGACACGTATGCCGGGTCGAAGTAAAAACATGCTTTGTTGCGGTGGCTCTCACGGCTCGACACGAGCGTTCCCACCTTTTCGCCCCATAACATCACGTCCAAACTCTCTATCATAATTTGCTCCTCCTTACTCTTTTAGGTATCAGTTTCTCGATTTTCCGCAATGCCATAGGTGACATCGGCAGTTCAGGCATAACCTCCACGACACGTTGCTCCAGTCCGAGTACACGCAGCAGTGAGATAAAGTTTCCCAATGTCAGGTTTCGGTTCACGCCTTGCTCGAAATGGCTGATAGTAGTTTGGCTCACGCCTGACTTTTCCGCCAGTTCCTTTTGGCTCATGCGTGCAGCCAGTCTGTAATCCTTCAACCGCTTTGCCAAAAGCAGCAGGATGTCGCTGTTTGTAGTATGCTCCGCTTGGTCCATTATTATTTATATATTGCTACTTATCCGCAAAGATAGCAATAATTATCTATATATTGATATATCTCACCTCTTTTATTGGGATATACGTCCTTTTATAGCGTTTCCCAGGATTCTGACAGCCCGTGTCGTTTCCGGTCTGTTTTTAGGATGCAAAGGTGGACTGCCGCGCCTGATTCCGCCGCTTTAAAGTGCATTTCTCGAAAAATTCTTCCTTCCTGCGTAAGCGTAATTTTCCGGAAAAAGCGTCGAAAAGGGCTTCTTCGTCAGTCTCTTGAACGCATCGTAAAACCCGAACGGCTCCGACAAAGGGATGCCGAACAAAGGGAAGAAAAACAAATCATTAAAATTCAAGACAATGGACAACATCAAAGAAAGCAAGGAGTACAAACTCGCCAAAGAGTGGGAACTGGTGGTAAACAGTTTCAGTTTCAATCCCAAGCGGTTTGCTGCCGCTATCCCCGATATGCACCCCACACTGCAGCAGAGCCTTTACCGGCTTATCAAAGAGTGTATCGTGGTCATGGCAGACGAGACACGGCGATATGACGACCGTAACCGTGCATCGCACGAGGAAGCGAAACATATCATGGAATACCTCAATGAAAACGGACGGAATATCCCTTTAAGATAACAGCGTATGAAAACACAGGAAGTACAATTTAACGGCATCACATATACCTGCCGTGTGGTGGAATCCAACGAGGGCGAAGAATTGCTTATCGGTTCGAACGTCCTGCTCGATGCCCTTCATCCGGGTAGCTTCGAGGACGAAAACGAAGGTTTTGCCAGCAAGGAAGCTGAACAGCTTTACGATGAGATATTTTTCTTCACGGACAAAAACACCCTCAATTTGCCAGACGAGGAACTGATTGCCGAACTGAAGCAAGACAATCCCGAATGGTTCGACTAAATAAATCAATAATCATCTAAAATTAAAAGTTATGGACAAAGAGTATGTAATGCAAATCGCACAGACCATCAAAATGCAGTTAGTTTCAATGACACCTATGCCCGTTTTCATGTCGTGGGGTGTCACGGAGTTTGCTGCCACCGTATTCAAAGACCTGCCGGCATTGCGGCTTGAAGTGAACGGACGGCTTCATACCGGATATGTCATTATCGCGCTCAACGGCTCCGATTATTACGAAGTGTATCTACTGAAAGGTGCAGACCCGGAGTGTGTCAATGAGGAAGTCTGCTTCGACGAGTTGGGCGATGTTATCGACCGCGCTATCGAAAGCGGTACGGATAAAGAGGAATACGACAATTTCTGTAATCAACAGCTTGCCGTATTGGTAAGTGGCAAACGAGCCTAAGCAAACAGGTGTACAAATGAACACTGCCCGCATTTTTATGTGGACAGTGTTTTCACTTGCGATTGGATACGTCCAAACCGCAAAATCCTATTATAATCCACAGCCTTAACCATATATCCACACTATTCGTGTACACCCGTCCGTAGTTCATGTGTATAGCCCGTTATAAAAATATTTTCCAAAAAATGAAAAATAACGGCTGCTTTTTCATTGTCAAATACAAGTATTTTATTACTTTTGCAATATAATAGAAATGTCTCTATTAAATTGATATGCAATGTCATGACCACATAACAAGAAGCCGCCTATTTACAAATGAATTTTGTTCGGGCGTTATTCCGTTTTTAACGGAACAGATTGTTGTGTGCCTTGATTATTGGAAAATATTTTGTAGAAAGTGTGTTGAGAATTTGGTGGTTACAAAAAAATGTGTAATCTCTCTCTCTCTCTCTCTCAGGTGTCGCGCGTCAATATATCAATTATCAGTTAATTTTCAATGGATTAGCTGCAGATTTTTCCCTGTTTTATTTTCTCTCTTTAGGGAAATATCGGACACAGTCTATATCGCCCCCTTTTGTAGTCATCATACATCGCTATACCTCTCCGGCGGTATGCGGGACAAGGATATTCCATGCCCGTATGTCGCCTTTCTTTTTGAGAATATCAGACCGGTGGAAGTTTTTCAAATTCTAAAATGAAGTACGGCTATGGTTGGACTACTCGATAACAAACGGAATGTGCCTCAGGCTGATACTGAAAAACTTTTCAATGCCGGCATTTCATATATGCAAAACGGAGAATACGCATTTGCTTTCTACTGCTTTGACCGCATGGGAAAATCCGATATTTATACCTTGTATAATAAAGCGTTATGTTGTCATTGCATAGCTTGGTTCTCGGAATGCCATACCTTACTCAAAGAGGCGGATAAGTTGCTCCCTTCAGGAATGGATTGCCGTTTACGGGAGCTACCGGAAATGTTTATGTGTTGGGAACACGAACGATGCACTCCCTTATCTCCGATGCCGGTCGGAACCCCATTACAGGTTACGGCGATTCAAATGCTCATATTGAAGGTCGAAAATGCCTACAGGATGCACCTGTATGGCGAAGTCAGAAATATCGCGGCACGTCTGGGCGGGAGATATAAACGAATTGATGAACTGCTTAAAATGATAGACGATGATAACGTGTAACGACATATACCGAATGTATCAATCCCGGAAACCTGAATCTGAGATTCAGCAGGCATTCCGTGAGGTTGCGGTGGATGACAGGGACGGACTGTACGGCAATCGCACTCCGCTTCATCTTGCCTGTTTGTCAGCGGATGAAACTGCCGTGCGCATTCTCATTGAACGAGGTGCGAATATCAATGTAAAAGATGATGAAGGGTACACCCCTTTATGCAGACTCGGAATGTGCCAAGATAAGGACAGACGGGACAATATACGGAATGCCGCATCGCTTCTGCTCGAAAACGGTGCAAACGTACCCCGCTCCGCAAAAGGAACGACCGCTTTGATAGAAGCCGTGCGTAACCGGAATTTCGGGATGGCCGATATAATTGTAGATTCGGGTTGTCGGATTGATTCTACAAACAACGACGGAGAGAATGTGCTGCATACGGCTTGTATAAGCGCGGACGATATACAAGGCGATATGCGCCGTGTAGAACGAAAGACGGCGGAAGCCCTTTCTATGAACTATCCGGAGGAACGTAAAATACATATAAAAGCAGAAGCCGAAACAGAAATCGGGAAACTGCGGAAACTGGAAAACGAACTTCTGAATCTTGTGCACAAACTGCTCGATAGTGGTTGCATAGACCCGGATGACAAAACGAATTACGGAGAAACGGCATGGGACATTGCCATCGGGAGAAACGCAGTCAAGATAGCCGCATTGTTTTCCGGAAGCAACACGGAAACTGACGACGCATTGCAGCAGACCGGAGGCATGGACATTTTTCAGGCGATGTACAACAATGACATGGAAGTCGTCGAAGCCCTGCTTCATTCCGGAATCGAGTTGCAGACCGTCTGTGAACATGAAGATATGTACGACTTTCACGGCAAATCTCCTCTTGCCTGCGCTTTTGCATGGTTTAGCGAACTTCCCAAGGCCGCCGAAATGCTTTTGGATGCCGGAGCAGATCCCAACTGGCATTTCCCGGACGAAAACACCGCTTTTGCCGTTGGTATTACAAAGGATTGGTCATCAAGACATGTCGAACGGTATGTTCGTATCCTGAAACAAATGCGTTCCAACGGCTGGGACATTGAACAGCCTGCCGATTGCGAGGGAAATACTGCGCTGGCTCTTGCTTGCCGATACGTTGGTATCGCTCCGGGCAAAGCTGCTATCCGTTTTCTTTTAGAAAATGGCGCAGATGTGAATGCCGCCAATCCGTCCGGTCAGACACCTTGCATGATTCTCTATGGCGGACACCCTGCACGATCCGACCAAAATCCATACGGTTGGAGCGTTGATGGTGAGCAGGAAGCGGAAATTCTCGAAATGCTGTTGGAGGCGGAAGCCGATACCGGTAAGAAAGACAATTGGGGAAACACGATTCTGCATTATATAGCGGCAAGTTGCCGTGACACGGGAGTGAGAAAGGCAATGGAGCTAATGTCGGATTTCGGGCTGCCAGACTCCGATGTGGTGAATAATGAAGGCAAGACAGCTATGGATGTCGCAGTCGAATGGGATAATGAAACAATGGTTAAACTGTTACTGAAATATACCTGAAAAACGATATGGACAACAATCAGACATTTCTCAATGCCTGTCGGAACGGACAGAAAAGCATTGTACAGATATTCCTGAAAAAGGGAGGAATCGACGTGAATAAGCGGGATGCAGAAGGCAATACACCGCTTCACCATGCCTGTCAAAAAGGATTCCGTGATATCGTCTGCCTCCTTTTGGATAATGGTTCAGACCCCTCAGTTGTGAACAACCGTTCCGAAAGCCCGCTCCATGCGGCGGCAAGGAGCGGCAACAAGGAGATCATCGGCAGGCTTCTCCAAGGTGGTGCGGACATGAACGGTACGGATGCTGACGGCAAAACACCGTTGCTATGTCTGCTTGATAACAAGCGCACGGACGCAGCTTTGTTTCTGATTGAAAAGGGAGCCGATACGGAAATTATGGACAACAATGGGCACAAAGCCATCGACTATGCTACCGCTTACGGCTTGCGTGAAGTTGTAGCCCATCTTTCCAGTACGACTACCAGCGACGCTTTCGGCAATACTTCACTCCATCAGGCCGTGTATAACGGACAGGGTGAAGTAATACGCACTCTGCTGACGGCATCGAAAGAGATGCTGGACAGACCCAACGACGGTGGAGAAACACCTCTGGTAATTGCCTGCACACAAAATAATCTGATGGTGGCCACTATGTTGATTGAAGCGGGAGCCGATGTAAACAAGGCACTCTTGAACGGAACTGCACCTCTGCATTTCGCGGCACGGTCTGGTAATAAATTCATTGGCCGTGCCCTGTTGGAAGCGCAAGCGGAAAAAGATGTGCAGAACGAGAACGGAGAAACACCGCTTATCATGGCGGCTCGGGAAGGGAACAACGATTTTGTCGCACTTTTGGTCGAGTACCATGCTGATGTCAATCTTGCGGATAACTTGCAACATACGGCTTTGTATTATGCCAGTGAACGCGGTTACAATGAAATAGTAGAAACCCTGTTGATTGCAGGAGCGGAAGGATAGCCGGACAATATAAATCATTAAATACTATATGCTATGTCAGATAACAATAAACCATTAAGCCCGGAAGAAGTGGCGAGAACGGCTCAACAAGCTGCCATGAAAGAGGCAATGGAGCAGGCTCAGGCTCTATACGGCAGTATTCCGGGATTCCAGATGCCCGATATGCTCGAGGCACAAGAACAATTGATGAAGGAAGCCGCCGCAATTCCCGGTGTGGCAGAAGCCTATGCGTATCAGGCAGAAATGATGAAACAGGCAGGAATAGACCCTGAAACTATGCAGGAAGCCTACCGGCAGAATCTTGGAACTGCCCGCCAGATGATGCAACAGGCTATGAACGGTATCGTTTCGGACCCCGACGGATATTTGGAGTCTTTGGGTATGGACACGGATGACGGCTGGGAAATAATGAAAAGTGAGGATGGGTGTCTTTCTCCCGAACAACTCCGTCTTCTTGCATTCGGTGCTCCTCTTTGTATTTATAACGGCGATTTCGTGGATTCCATCGAAAGCACTACCGATGCGGACACACTGAAAGAAATGCTGGAGGAATGGTGGGAGGTGACCGACCCCAAAAGCGCATCGGAAACTATTGCTTGGCTCTTTAATGCCGGACAACATCAGGACGCCGATCCTGCATTGGCAGAAATCCGGAAGCGAGGTGTGAATGGCATTTCGGAAGAAGAACGGTGTGACGAGGAAAACAAAATCGGAGATGTGTGTACTATTGCCGAATTTGTTATCGAAGCAAAAGAGGCTACTATCGACATCCTTCCGAAAACCATCATTGCCTGGGATCTTGTGCGTGCGGTCAATGTGGCACGGTGGGCTTTCTTATGTGGTTATATGAAAGAAAACGAAATGTGGCAGACCGCAAAGACTGTTGCAGACAAGGCTAAAAAGATATTCAACTCGTGGGAAGAATATGGATTGAGCTTCGCCGTCGGCAGGGGTGTATGGCAAGGTGATCCGGAGGATTACGAAACGGCGGATGAAGTCGTTTCTACGCTTCTCGAAAACGAAGAATCGCCTTGGAAGCAAATCGAATGGTAACTAAATATAATAACATCAATAATTTCTAAAACAATACGATTATGGGACTTTTTAAGAATGCCGCCGCAGAGTGGGAAAAGACAATGACAGAGAACGACCTCGACAAAATGGAGGCGCAGGGACTGGATGTAAGCGCATACCGTGCAAAACTCGCTGCACGCAGGGCGCAGGAAGCGGAACAAGCTAAAAAGGACAAGGAGATGTGGCAGAATCCGACCAACCTCGAAAAACTAACTCCGTACATCGCCACACCTCGCAGCACGGAAACTCCGTTCTTCAAGAAAGTGGCAGGGAAAGCACCTTGGTTCGGAAAGAGCAAGTGGCTTCGCAGGCATACAGAAGCACAGATCGTGTATGTCGGTGTGGTCAATGCTCCGGCTGAAGCATGGAAAGGCGGAAAACATGAATACGACACGCATCAGATTATCGGGGTGTATGCTTTGGACGAGAAGCATATCCGCAACGTCGAATGGCTGCAAAAAGTAACCGAAGCTCTCAAGAATATGAACGAAGGCAAACAGCCCGTTGCTCCCGGCTGTGAGAAAATCATGGATATGATTTCCGATGAAAGCAATTGGAGTGAACTCAAGCTGCCTGACAGCCTGGCTGAAGGAGCTGACACTTGCGTGCGCAGACTTGTTGTGGAAGACAAGGAACTGCCGAAAGGCTATCTGCCTACCAATGGTATCGTTCCTCATCTCTATTGGGAGGGAACCATCAAGTGCATTCATGCCGACTTGTATGTTTAACAGTTTTATCGGAATATGATAATAACCGTTTTGTGCATAATGGTGATACTGCTCGTAATTCTGTTATGGGCAGTATTCACTTCAAACAACCTCATTGCCAAACGTAATCGTGTCAAGCAATGCAGGAGCGGTATTTGTGTAGTTCTAAAACAGCGGAACGATTTGATTCCCAATCTGATTGCATCTGTCAAGACCTACATGGGGCATGAGAGTGAAATTCTTACACGCATTGCCGAGTTGCGCTCCAAAGTTGTTTCAGCTTCCGAAAACGAGCAGATTAAAGGCGGCACAGAGATTTCATCATTGCTGGCACGGCTACAAGTAGCCGTCGAGGATTATCCGGAGCTGAAAGCCAACGAACAGTTCATCAATTTGCAAGGACAAATCGAGGAGATGGAAAACGAGCTTCAGGCAATACGCCGTACCTACAACGCAGCGGTTACGGACTACAACAACAGCATTGAAATGTTCCCGTCTTCTATCATTGCCTCATGGCGTAAGCATGAACAGCAGGATTTGATTGAATTTCCGGAAAGCGAAATGAAAGCAATTAACGTTGGAGACCTATTCAAATAGTGTTATGGAACAAATGACGATTGATTTTAAATCCCTGTCCAGTCAAATGCGGAAGGACTTGACACGCATCGGTCGGCTACGCAAACTGGTGCGTTGTTTAATCTGCATCGTCTATCCTATCGCTTTGGTCTGGTTCGGGTTCTGTATCTTCGGCGGTTTTCTTATCGACCGTTCTGATTATGAAACCTCAGTAGTCACAGGACAATACGTACTGATCGGATTTGCGGTTTTCTTTGTGGCGCATTATGCGTTTATGCTGAGTTTCAAGGCTCTAAACAAGCAGGAAAATGAAACGATGCGCCGCATTATTGCCTGTTTGTTCCCATCAGCGAGATATGCCCCGTCCGGTTCAGTCGATCCACGTCTTTTGGCGCATAGCCGCTTGTTTGGTACACCCACGTCATCTGGTAATTCCATCAATTCGACCGGTTACGGCAGTCTGGACATTCCGGTTGGCGACCAATGGATGAGACTTGCCGATGTAGGCGTTACTTCTGCCAACCAAAAGGACTTTTCATCCATGAATTTCCTTGAAGTGTTGTACCAATACTTTGTACGTCCCATTTTCGGGACGCGTGTGGAAAGTACCATGCACAGCTTTCGTGGTATGTTTGGTTGCTGTCAGCTTCAACGTTCATTTCGGGGATATGTCATGCTGCTGCCTGACCATTTGGAAAATAAGATGGGATATTTGGCGCAAACCGTTCAGGGATTCAGACAAAAATACGGTGCGAAGTTCGTGCATCTGGAAGATCCGGAATTTGAAAAACTATTTGTTGTCTATGCCGATGATGAAGTGGAAGCTCGCATGATTCTTACTCCCGCAATGATGAGAAGACTTACGGAACTCCGCAAGTCTTTCAGTCGGGATTTGATGCTCTCTTTCAATGGAGATATGTTCTATTATGCTTCGGACACTCCCGACGGCTTTTTACGTCCGGGAAGAAAGTCTTTGAATAATGAACATCTGTTGGAACAGTTGTATCGTGAAATAGATTTTTGCCAGACTGTAAGAGCGGAAATGAAGTAGTTTTTTGTAAGTCCAACGGCAATATATCAATATAAAATTAATGTAAACTGTATAAAATGGATAAAATCAACGTATTAATCTCTGTGTTAGAGGGGGGGGTAGCCCCTGACAATTACGATGGAAAGGTTGTAAACAAGCTGGTTAAGGCATGGAAAAAACTGGAGAACCCACGAGTTGTCAAACTCTATCCCATCAGAAGAGTGGCACATGAAGATTCCCGCTATTGCGTATACGCATGTCCGTTTAAAGGCTCTGAAATAGACGAACAGACATTGCAGGCCATTACATCATTGGTCGATCAACTGGAAGTCGGAGAAATCCGATACGATTCGATGATGTCTTCGGGGACATACTTTGCACTGACCGAGAATGGCACTCATATTCTGGATGACGAATATCGTGACTCCATTGTGGAAATAAGTGATCGTTTCGACGACATCGTTCTGTTCTCGGATATGGTAACTTCTCCTAAGAAAGTGTCACAGTTGGATTGCCATCATGCAATCATCGGATTGGAAGAACAGCCTAATCAATACAACGTTGTGGCTATCCCCAATTCTGTAATTGGAGAAGCTACGAACAGACAATCGTTCAAGGTAGATCTTCCCGAAGAAGAACCGACATCACCGGCACAAGAAAAAGTGAAGTCTGCACTAATGACGGTATCGGCTATTATAACGATTGGAATACTGATTTGGTATTTTCTATTCAGATAGGGCAACTTAATTTTCACTAAAATAAAATTACGCTATGACAACTTTCAATTACAGTTCAAAGTCAGTCCTGAAGGACAACCTGACCACCATCGGTCTGTCGTTACTCTTGGTTGTAGTCCCGATAGTATATCCTTTCGGGCTCAAGATTGGAAGCACCCGTATTCTCGGCCCACTTCCTACAGCGATTATCCTTATCGCTCTCGGTCTGTTCATACTCTTTAAGGTTCTGATGAAGATTCGTCAGGCACGTGCGCTGGCAGCGAAAGGTTGCATCATCACAGTGGACGAAGATAGGGTGACCTATCCGATTATCAAGAAAGGTGCAGTACAACAGGGAGCGTTCAGAATTTCGGAAATATCCGATGTCAGCTATGATGAGGAGGACGGGATTCTGACCGTAACGCTGACGAACGGGACTAAAGCTGAGTTTGACCTCGATTTCTTTGAAAGCCTCTCCAAACTCAAAGAGTTTGTTGCGCTCATACAGAAATAATCCGAACGTATCGGAGACACCGCATAATCCCTGCGGTGTCTTCGTAATACGTTTCGAGAATGTTTTGAAATCCATATTAAGTAAGTCATTTGACGACTGCGGCATAATCGGCAAAGATGCACGATTTAATGAAAAAAAAGAAGACACCCCAAAAACGAAATGCACGGTCTAAGAAAGAGGAACGGCGCAAAACGTGGCGAGAACACCTGTTCGACATAGTGCTGGGACTCGCTGTTGCAGCTATGTTCATAGTTCTTTCATGGCTTGGCAGGCGTACCATTTCTAATATTCCAGTCAGTGCATTGTGGGGTTGCGTGCTTGCAACACTGTTTTTCGTTTTGGTGTGGGCGGCTTTCAGAAAAAATTTGGATAAAGGAACGTTCTTGATATATCTCTTTGTAGGATTTCTTGGCGGAATATTTCTTTTCATTTTCTTAGGGACTGTATTCTTAGGTACAAACTACCTTTTCCCACGTTCAGACCCTTATCAGCGCAAAGCGGTAGTATATGGTAAAAAAGAAACTCATCGTTCTCGTGGATTTACATCATATTACATCAAATTGGGCTTTTATGATGGCAGACGTTATGCTTGGGACGGAGGTTATAAAGAATATGATCGTTTCCAACAAGGCGATACCTGTGATGTGACCCTATATAAAGGGCTTTGGGGTTTCGAGGTTATCAAGGATGTGAAAGTTATAGGTTCGGTAAAGCATCCGCCATGTCCGCGTGCCGTTTTTACCTCCTTGCTGCTACGTCGTGTCGAAGTCAAACCGGGTATGCTGAATACAAACATTCTCCATGCCCTTAGTCGGGATGCCCATAACGGTCGTTATGGGGTTCCTGTATCCGTTCGTCAAGTGACAGGCTGTGATATGGGAGGCGAGTTCAGAATAGGCTTGTTGAATCATGCCACCTTTGAAGAGATTGACAGTGGCAAACGTGTTTTCGTAGAATGTACTTGGAATCTTGGCAAAAAGGATGAGAATGACGAACGACGCCTGACCTGCTGGTATGAATGGCACGAGAACTATTTGCATCCGGTCGATTCAATGTTGTGGAGTACGGATGAAGAATTTTGAATTTAAAACATTAATAATACAAAAATGGAAATGGATTTCTTTGATAAACTAAACAATTGGGTGCAAGGGCATCCAGGGAATGGTTACTTGATAGTTGCCGGACTACTTACGTTATGGCTTTTTGGTGTGATTATGGGTTGGAAATGGACATATGAAGCCAACTCATGGAAACAGAACGCTTTGCGCGAAATCCTTGGTGCAGGAATGTATCGCTTCTGCATAGGGGCAATTCTTGCTATTTCGATAGGCATAACGCTATATCTGTATTCTATTGCAGGGTAATGAGTTATCGTTGAGAATGCGCCGCATAAACAATGACGTATTCTCAACGATAGACATAAAACAGGAACATATAGTTATACAGACTATCATTGCCGATAATAGGTGCGTTCATTTACCCTGGTGCAATAAGTAAGCCTATAATCAGAACCGATAACGACCAATGGTATAAAACGGATCATAGAAAACACCCCTGTCTCTCGCTTTTCCCATTATATTGGAATCCGACTGCTATTTCGCCCCACGCTTGTTCAGCACATCCTTTATCATTTCTTTGACATCCAGCCCGACTTGCACAAAATTCTTGTACAGGATGCGCTCCCGTTCATCTCTCGACTTGAATGTATAGAACTTCGGCAAGGGTACATAGCCGGCTTCCTCTTTCTTTATCTCCCTCATGTCGAAGTCGGTCTTGCAAAAGAACTTCGTTGTTTTGAACTCCTCCGATTCCTGGATATTCATCGAACCTCCAGTGCCGGTTTTCGTCTTTGTGAAGTCTCGCGCCGTCTGGCCGCAGATCCATCCCGTCGCCATATCCGAAATCTTCGAGGCAGGTACAAGGGCATCCATGTTTTCATTGAGGTTGATACTCGTTTTATCCCGGTCGATGGTCACACCCTTTTTGACTTGTACCACCTTACCGAAGATGTCATTCGACAGCCATTCCAACGTTTCTTTCGCACGAGCCGAACCGCTTACCACGTTGCCCACCGTCGTGATGATTTTTTGCATTCCAACTTTTCCGTAGTCTGCTTCAAGTTGCGGCAACTCCTGAAAGCCGAGTGTTACACTGACCTTGTTGCTTCGTGCCGTACCAATCAATCGGTCTATCTTGTGGAAATACAAGGTCGGCAACTCATCCACGATGATGCTTACCGGTATGTTCTTTCCCTGACCGGTATTCACACGGGTAACAAGTCGATTCAAAATCAAAGCGTTCAGCGCACCGATGATACTCTCCATTTCCGGATCGTTGGCTATCAGTAGATAGCTGGGATTTTTCGGATCACTCACTTTCAGGTCGAAATCATCACCGTCACGGTGGAACACCCAATAGCTTTCCTTAGTCGCCAAACGCGAAGTATAGACACGCAGTGTACCTATCATACCTTCGAGCTGCTCCATCGCCTTGTTTTTCAAAGCGGTTTGAAACGGGCCGAGCAAAGGAGCAACCTCATTATCCGTTTCCAACACCTCGAAGATGGTCTGGTAACTCTCATTGAGGAACGACAGGATATGCGGCATATCCGAGTATTTCCCCAGCCAGTAGGCCGGTTCCACGATATTTCCACCCTCACGGTCACGCACCACGCCGGTCGGCTTCCAGAATTTCGTTTGCGGATCTTGCCGCTTCTCCGCATACAGCTTCTTGCCGTTGGCATCATAGGGTTCACGTTCGTAATTCACGAAGAAATAGATACAGGCAGCAAGGAAGTTCACCGCTGAAGTCTGGAAAAACTGGTCGCTGCCGCCGCCACCTTCTTTCTTGCCCTTTTGTAGGGATTCCAACAACGTTTCCGCTGTTTCACTCGCCGCAGCGAGGTTGTTGATATACTTCGCCTGAATCGGATTCACCCGTCGGCTGTACTCTACATCCACAAAGTTGATGATGTTGAACTTGCACCCTTTGGGCACTTTGCCGAGCTTCTGGTTCTTCTTATAATGATAGTATAACTTGGTGGCAAGTGTCGGAAATTTATAATCATAGACCACCATCGCGAAGCCCTTGGCACTATGTTGTCGGATGAACGGTTCTATGATACTGAACGTCTTGCCGCTGCCCGGAGTTCCGACTACCCATGTGCCCCTGAAACAGTTGCTTATCGAAATCCATCCCTTGCGGAATTTGCCTTTATAATAGTACCGCATCGGTATGTTCACGCTGTATTCATTTTCTACTTTCTCCTCGCATTGCTCGAAACTCTCATTCTCGAAGTTGAAGCGGTCTTTGCCCAGCCCTTCTTTGATGAACTTCGAGATATTATCCAGTGCGATATGCACCAATATCACGCCGACCAGCGTGGTCGTCATATAGAAAATGATATTGAGCGGCAAGGTATAGAACTTCGTTTCCATCGGATGGTGGAACAGCCAAACGGACAGCACGATTAGGAACAGTCCGCTTACCAACGGGTATAACACCTGCCTGCGTGCATCAAATTCCAAATGTTTCTTGTTGCGTGTTCCGATGCAGGTAATACAGATGAGCATGAACGTGGCGACCTTGCTGTACACAAGATTGCCGTCGTTGTATATCATCCACCGTTTTATGCGCCCGTGAATATCGGTCAGTATTCCGCCCCAGTGGTCAAGCATGGCCGGGTCGATTGCATACTCGAAGAACTCTAATAGAATGGAGATATAGATGACCGCACGAAATATCTTGTAGAACCCTTGTAGCTCTTTGCTTTCTTCCATTGTTTTGTCCTTTCCCGTTTTTCGTTCCTACTTGTTCAGTGTGATAATCGGCCGCACCCGGTGCGCCTGTGTCTTCGGTGTTTCCTGCATTGCGCCGCTGCCCAATGAGTAGAGCCACGCTTTGGCGGTCTGTTGCCCCTTGACCTCCGTTGATGTCCAGTACCAGCAGTCTTCGTCTGTATTCTGTGGCAGCGGATCACCGCCGCATTTCGTCACAATGGGATTGACTGTTTCCCGGATGGCATACAGTAAACGCATCTGCGCCACCGAAGGGACGTATGCACTCTGCCCGTACCGCCATAAATCGAAGACCGCTTCCGCCATAGGTGAAGCCGTCTCGCGAGTGTCGTATAGTGCAAAGGTGTTCGTATTCCCATCGTAGGCTCCTATATCGGCCGACGTACCCTGCTCGATGCCAAGACTGTCGGCAAATGCTGCAGGAGCAATCTCCCACAGATAAACCGCATAGCCGTTCCCTTCCGTACCGTCACGTTCTTCGGTATCAAAGACAACCGCTATCGCTCGTTTCCCAGATTGCTCATATTGCACATAGGGTAATGTTGTACCGTCCTCACAGAGGATATGCCCCGGACGTACAGCCGTGTCGGGCATGTCGATATGGGCATCGCAGGCAGCGCACAGCACCACTGTCACTGCCGGTATCATCGTATGTATCTTCCGTATCATCATATTTCCGTTTTTTCCTTATTTTATCGGTAGTTTCATTCCTAACACGACACCCGTTCGCAGCAGATCCGCACCCTTTATCATCATGTCGCTCTTTACCTGCCAATACAGCGTCCATCCCGACCGCAGCACATAGTTGTGTTCATAACCCACATGAATACCAGCAAGAAACTTTTTCGTATTGCTCCCTGCCGAAGCTCCGATACGCAGATTGCCGTAATGGTTGCGTCCACGCACCACACAAGGCTTGTAAGCCACGCCTAAGCCGTAGGTGCGATAATTCCGCCAGAAGGATTCCGGGCAGATATGGCCGCAAGAACCGCATCCCGCCCATTTTACATAGCCGTTGGCAAAAAACTCCCACGCATGGCGGTAGTTCATTTCGTGTTCGTAGGCGAGCGTCACATCCATGCCGTTCTCATACAGCAGCCCCACACCAAGCGAGAGGCGACCGCTGTTGCGCTGGGCGTTCGCGTTTACAACGAAGCACACGCAGGCAAACACCAGTATCATCATCTTTTTCATCGTCATTCCTCCTCCAATAAAGTTGTGTTGAACGAATCGGCGGACAGCACATCCTCATAGTCTATGTTCAGGCTGATATTGCGGCCGCTGATTTGCCGCTCCGTCATTTCGATAGTCAGCAGCTTGTCGTTCGGGAATGTCATCTTTTTCACCACAATCACGTTGCGGTAGCCATGCCGGAACGTCTTGCCATGTTCCAATACCAGGGCTGGCGTCAGTTCGATGGTCTGTGCGTTGGTTGCTTTGGCGAGCTTCTTGTCCGCCAACTTTACCCGTATCTCGTCAATGTCGAACCGGATGTTCGTCTTGTTTTCTATGGAGAAGTCTATGAAGAAGTAGTCACCGACAGCATAGATATTATTCAGGCGCATCACCATACGGTGCGCTTTGGTGGCGACGTTGCGGAATTTCGCAGGTGAACTCCATACACGCCTTGCGAAACGAACCATCTCTGCGGTGGACATCGAGACAGCCGGGTTGTTATAGGCATCCCGTTCATGCAACAGGATTTCCTTATCCGTCACCGCCTCTTTCATCCGTGTGGTGTAGATGAGCGCGTACTGCGTGCGGTATCGCTCCGTCACGATGGTCACGACAGCCAGCACTTCGCCGTCCTCGTGTCCAGTCTCCTTGGGTTTCAGCCGGATGATGTTCTCTATCGGCTGGTCGCCTGCTACCTTATCGGTGGAAATATCCACCATGCGGATAGGCTCCGATGCCGTAATGACGGTCGTTACCTGTTCATTGACCGTCAGCCGCTCCATTTCCTCGTAAGTGCGCTGCGCTTGTGCGTCGTATGCGGCAAGCATCCCTGTCGCTATAAAAAATGCAGCCACGACTCCTTTCTTGTTTACTTTCATATTCATATCATTGATATTGTTGATTTTATTGGTTTCCGTTATTTATTTATCGATTCCCTTCTTTCGTTCCGTTTCTGCGTTTCAATTCTTCCTGAATCCGCTGTCCGGCAATCTCGCAATACGCCGGCTCGATCTCGAATCCGATGTAATGCCTTTCCGTGCGGATGGCGGCAACAGCAGTCGTACCTGATCCAATGCAGTTGTCCAGTACTACATCCCCCTCGTTGGTGTAGGTGCGTATCAGGTACTCCACCAGTGCTACCGGCTTCTGTGTCGGGTGGTAGAATGCCCTCGTCCGATGCTCTTTGGGTATGGATATGACCGAAGTCGGATATTTGTCATCCGCCACGCGCACCGGCACTAATTTCATCTCGCCATAACAGCGGTTCGTAAAATCGTTGCCCGATTTACGCTGTCCGTGATTTCTCCGCTCTGGCGGGCAGGGTGTCATCTGCGGATGATACACCGGTTGCCGGTCATAGAACACGATGATGTCCTCGTGCTGGCGTAACGGCATACGCTTAGCGTTCAGATGACCCGTCACACGGTCTTTCCGCCATATAAGATTATACCGCCACATCCGGGGTTGCGACAACATGAGCCGTGCGGAGAAAATGCCTTGCGCAAATAGGATAATCGGGCTTCCGGGCTTCGTAATACGCCGATACTGCTCCCACAACGGTTCAAGCGGGATTTGCCTGTCCCATCCGGCCGAGCCGTTCTTGCGGTTCAGCACACCGTAGGGCAAATCCGCTATCACGGCATCGACACTGCCGTCCGCCATGAGCTTCATACCCTCTATGCAGTCCATATTATATAGGTTGTCCGTCTCTATCATGGCTTTCGTATTTTACTGTTTCTCACGTCCATTTACTAAATAGACGAACGTACCATATTTCAGCTTTACCTTGTTCTTTTTGATAGCCTTGCCGATGGCGTTGCTCGTTTTCTGGTAGGCGTTTGTGGCGGCCTGCATTCCCCATTGGGTAAGGCTGTTGCCGTAGCTTCCGGTATTCATGTTCATATTGCCTGACACTGCACCGCTCGCCACATCCTTGCTTGTTTCCCGGAACTGGCTGTTGGGCACATAAAGTCCCTCCATGCCGTCTGTGTCATAAAGCGACAGACTGACTTTTACCAGTTCGTCGTGGATGAGAATGCTGGTAATGTTCCCTTTTACACGCCCTGATGAGAAACCGCTCATGGTGGCATACAGATATGAGCCGCGCTTGACCACGCACTCATTAATCTCCACATCGTCGAGCAGGCGCAATCGCACGCGCGAGCCGTCCACCGCTTTGATATCCTCGTCGATAATGGCCTTGATGAGTTTCGGTTCGTGGGCGTCTTTTGCCAGCGTATTGAAGTAGTCTGATGCTGTCTTTACCTTCCGCACGACCTCGCTGGGAGGTTCGTTATCGGACGGAGCTTTTACCGACCGGCTCTCTTCCTCTATTTTGCCCTTGGCCTCTATGGTCGCCGCAGGCATCTGTGCCGATGCCGCACTGTCCGTTTCAGCAGGTGGCATTACTTCGTTCTGTCCTCTTAGTCTCGCTTGGGCGAGGGCTTTTTCCAGCTCTGCGAGAGCTTCTTGCTCACGTGTCTTGGCATCAGCAACTTGCGCTGCCGCAGCTTTCTCCTGTTGTTGTTCATCGAGCAGGGCGATGTCGTCCTGCGTGTATTGAGATTCATATTCTTCTTTGTTGCCATCGGGTTCGTCTCGTTCTATGTTATCCACTGCGGAGTAATCCTGTATCTTACCCCACGATTTCGCCATGTTCTCGTACTTGCTGCCTATGCCGTCTCCGCCCTTGATTTGGGCGTCCGGCAGGTCAGGGTTCAGGAACTCCGTCGTCTGGAGCGTCTTGTCCGGAATCTTCGCCGTTTCGGTATGGAACAGGTCGAAGATGAAATACGATGCAACCAATAGCGGAATGTACAGGATGGCCGGAAGCATATACTTCGGTTCCTTGAAATTGATTCTATCTGTTATTTTCATCATGCGTCTTTAATTGATTTGTACATACTTGCCTTCAATGGTGCAGTTTTTCAGCACCTCTGCATTGTCCTTTCCGAAAGCGATCAGGATGCTTCCGCAGCCGGGAGAATCACCTCGTGTCCCGTCCGGACGGTAAAACCGGATGCGGTGGCGCAGGAATTTCATTCCGTCCGCTTTCTCGAAGATGACATCTTGAAACATCTTCGAATCGCATCGGTTGAACAATAGTGCGATGCCGTTACCATGCTCCGCCAGTTTTCGGACAAACAGCTCGATAAGAGGGCGCGAATATGGAGGATTGAGCCATACACGCCCTTCCCATTTTCGCGACAGTCCGTCCATGTTCCGGTTATACATGACCTCGGCCGTCGGCCACAGCGGACGAACGGGGGCACAAGGGTCAAGGTCGAACTTCCCCAATGCTTCCAATACCTCTTTAGGTGTGTACCATTCGTCGGACGAATGGGCTGATTTTTCAAACCGTGTATTCATAGGCACTGTTTTATTGCGGTTCATCCGCTTTGTTTTCCCTCATTTCAATCCTTTGCAACCTTTTATGTCGCTCCCGCAGCACCGAATCCTGCATCTCCGTTGCCGCGCGCGTCGTGTGGCTGTAATGGTACGCCACCGTGAGACGGTAGATATTCCATACGAAACCTCCGATAGCGAACCCGAAGATGATGACTAAGAATAGCGTCCTATGTGCGTTGGCAAACCCTTGTATTTTGGCGGCCGCCTTGTCGATGCGCATCGCTTGGGCAAACTTGCGCCCGGCTGTCACTTCCCGTTTATATCGGTCTTTGTATTGCGGATCGTTCTTGTCCGGCATCTTCTCACCGAACAGCATCCGCCTGAATCCTTTAATATTCATAATTATTGCTGTTTAATAATTGGCTTTTGTCTTCTGTTCGATATCCTTGTTTAATAGTGTGCGCCAGTTCACGATGAGAAGTCCGTGCGGATTGTTCTCTGTCCGGGGCACGCGCTTGAGCTGTCCCGCCGTGACCAGTTCGCGCATAAGAATGTTGCTTCGTCGCTCAATGCGCTGACGTCCGTAGTAGGTGAACTCCATCTTTTCTTTATTGAAAGCTATGCTGTCACAGTAGATAGAAAAGACAGAACTCGTCCCCAATATATTGGAATAGAATCCCTTTTCTTTGAGAGTATTGTATTGTGCCAATCCTGTTTCATCTACCAGATACATCGCTTTCTCCATCGTGTACCGGATATACTTGTCGTCCGGAGGCAACGTGAAAAAGAAATGATGGAACATTTCCACGTGGCTCTTGGCTTCCACGTCAAGCGTTTCGTCCATTGTCGTGCGGTTCACGAGGATTGGCACGTTACCGTCCAGCACGTACACCTTTTTCTGCGCGTCCGTGACCATCGTGCGAGCCGTCCAGATGCTTGATACGCTAATGAGGATGCACCCCACAAGGAACGCAGTACAGATAATGCCCACCAGCCTGATTTTGTTTTCCAAGTTCTTTATAACCATAGTTGTCAAATATTTATAAATTCAATCATTTATCTCATTATTCCACCCATCGCTCCGGTAGCCGTCATTTTGGCCTGCTGTGCCACACCTTCACCGAAGTTTCGGGTCGAGAATGCCGTATCGCCTTCAGGGATCATCCATGCCGCCAAGTCCGGCACGAGGTTCAGGCACTTCAAAGCCACGATGCTTGCCGCCATCAGATAACCGGCGGAGAAGAAGCTGTTTTGCAGATAAGCCGCCATTGTCTGCTCGCTGGCTGTTATTGCGGTCAGGTTCTCGATTTGGATGCACAGCACAATGTCAAAGAGCAGTAAGACATAAAACCCGACGAAGTAGAGCATGGCTCCATAGAAATGCACCGTCAGGTAGCGTGTCAGCCACTTTGCCCAAGCACCTTCCCATTTTGGCAGGATGCTGAACGCCCATTGAATCGGGCCGAATATTGTCAGCATACCGAGTAGGATCTGCTGGCAGTAGATGGTAGCCCACCATCCGATACGGAACACCACAAGGGCAATCAGCATGATGATTTTGTCTATCCCCACGATAACGCCTGCCGTCAGCGATGTGAACCAAAGTTTCGATGCGTCCTTTTCCATGTTTGTCACCTCGTCCACGCCGGTCTGTTCCATTGTCGCCTCTATCAGGTTGGGGTCGGAAGTCCCCGTGTGAGCGACATCGGCCTGCGCCTGCAGGTTCGTGTACATCGTGTCCCGTACATGGATGAGTTGCTGCACCTCCTCGAACCTGTCCGAAATCTGTGAGGCTTCGGCCTCGTACAAGTCGTGCGTGTACGATCCGATGCAGTTCGGGATATAGGAAAGAAAATCGAGGAAGCACCAGTTGCTTCTACTACCTGCCATTCCCGTGTCCGCCGGCGGATACCACCAGCAGATGATAATCGACACGGCCAACGGTCTAAACAGCTTCATCACGTCCAACGGCTCGTTCTTCACCATCATCTTGTAAGCGATACCTGCCGCCATGACGATGGAGAAGAGTGCAGCCAAAGCCATGCACATCTGCAAAATCCACCAAAAAGGCCCCTGTGCGCCGGTAAAGGTCGCATCCGTCAGAAACTCATTGGTCTGAAAAATGACATCATCTATTTCCTCTTCCAACAGGTTGATGCCGAAATCCGAAAGTATATCTCCGTTTGCCATAGCCCGTGTTCTTATTTTCCTCTGTTTACAGTTTCATCCTCGTTGCTGTCTCCTCCGTCGTTCCCGTTTCCGCCCGACTGCGTACCTCGCACCGCAAGGCGCGACTCCTGCCACCGGCTCATGGCATTGCGGACAATGCCGCCCTTATTCAGGGTATGGTTGTCCGTTGCATTCAGCAGTGCACTTGTCACACTGGCATTCTGCTGTCTGACGAGAAACTGCACGAGCGTTTCATTCTGTCTCGCCACATCCTCATAGATGCGCAGATACTCCTTCTTGCGTTGCGCATTGGGCATATAGGCATCTTTCGTAGCGTCGATGGCAGACTGATATACATGGTAGTATTCCGTCCACCGCTCTTTGTCTGACGGAGTGCCGCCGGACAGGAGGATTCGGTCGATGTTGCGTTTGAACCGCTCCATCTCTCCATTGACTTTACTGCCCTCGGCGAGCCATGCAATGTCCACTTGCCGGTCTGCGACATTCAACGCCTCGATTTTAGCTCGTTTGACCAGAGCGGAGTCGATGGATTCCGCTTCGTCCGTCTGATTGTATAGATTGATACCTGCGAGCGTGCGGAACGAGAGTTTGTTCTTGGCCGCCGCCGACTTTTTGTATTTGTTGTGAAGCACGGAGTAATAGAGGTCGGGGGATAGTGTCCCTGTGCCCGTTTCCATGACCGTGACCTGATTCTGTTTTGACGAATCGTGGTTGTACGTCACATACTGCGCGTGTGCGGCCGACGTTGCAACAACAGCAACCGCCATGAGTAAAAATCTTCTGTTCATATTCTTTTCCCTTTTATCGTTAATGTTCTAATCTTCCGGCTCCGCGCCACCGCCCGAAGGCATCGTCAAGAATCTCTTGCTTGGTGCGTGAGCGATATACTTTTGCTTTCCAGTACCCGATACGAACCTGTATGTACCGCCATGTCTCGATATACGCCCGGTTCAGATGCCGCTCGATGTTGTCCAACGACCGGTTGATCGCCTCCAACACCATCAGTAGGTCACTGGTCGAACAGGCTGCCGCACCTGTGGCGTACAGCACGAGGTCGCTCACCGACTTGTATAGCTGTTCGCCCTCGGCGGCAATCGCTCGCAGCCCCCTTGCGTTGATGGCAAGAATCAGCGTGTCGGCGGATTCGATGTGCCCTCGTTTCAGGATTTTCTTATTGAAGTCATCCAGCAAATCCTTGTAGTCACCAATGCGGTCGCTGACTGCCGTATAAGTGTTCTTTACATTCAGCACCGTGCGTAACGACTGGTACATCACGTCAATGACATCGAACGCACGGGTGTACCGGTCGAGATCTACGTTCAGTTCCTTATAATTCCCGACTTCCTTCCGGCTGTACTCGTGCAACAGTTTGTTGCTGTATTCCAAAGTGCTGCGTGCAAGCAGCAGGCTGCGTTGCTTCTTATGGTCATTGATGTAGGCTTCGACGGAAACCACATCGAAAGTCCACTGCGCTTTAGCGATACCGGGTAGCAGGACAAACAGCATGAGGGTAATAATCAGATTCAGTTTCATTGCCGCTCCTCCTTTCTTTCCACACCGTTCCGGAGTGTCCGTGCGTTCTCCACCCAGCGGTCATGGCACTCTTCCACAAGCGTCAGCCGGCGTCCGGCATCCATATCCAGACCGGGCAGCACATCCTTCATCACATCGAGGATGCTCCGTTTGTAGTGCATCATTTTCTCCAAGGACACAAGGTCAGCGTATATCTTCGTGATACGCGAATCCACCTCCCTTGCTATTTCGAGGCGGTCACTCGACCATAGCAGATGATATACATCCCCGGTCGGCGTTTCCTCCGCAGGAGTGGTGCGGGCATATTCTGTCGTTATTTTACACGAGGGATGCTCACGGGCAATTTCTGCAATGCGGTCATTCACTATTTTGCTTTTCTCCGTATCGGACAGATTCGGGTCTAAGGTCAGTACGTCAGCGACGTGCGTGTCGGTATATTCTGAGGTCAGCTCCCACCGTATCTGTATAATAGCGCGGTGTATCTTGATCCCCAGAAAATATTTCGGTTTACGGGCTATCGAGACCGTTGCCCTGAACGTGATGATGCCGTTTATATTCGGCATCGTCGCCTTGCGTATATACGAGTAACCGTTCCATGCTCCGCCGTCCTGCCACGTAAGGCTGTATGCCGCCTTGCAGTCTTGCATGATGGCTGGGATGCGGTAATAATCATCCGTCGCCACGCTGTTGTCGTCTGCGGCTTCCGATTTTGCCTGGGTGTAATCGGATTGTTTTTTCTTCCATTCCGCCAGTTCACCTTTCAAGCCGTCTATCCGTGTCTTGTTCGCATTGTATTGCTGGCGATAGGCCGCCGCATCCTCGATGCTTGCCGTACTGATTTTTTTCAGCAGTATGGTGTTCTCGTCTTCCAAAGCCCTGATTTGTGCTTCAAGTGCGGAGACTTTGGCATTCGCCTCGCTCAACATCGCATCCAGCTCCGAAAGGTCAAGGTTGTTTTCCGTGACCGAAGTCTGCATGGCGCACTCCTTGGTGTGGGCGTTCAGTGCGCTGCCGCACTTGCGGCATTTGTACTGGGTGGTGCCTTGTCCAAGCGTCACTCCGTCGGAACAGGTCACGCTGATGGTCACGCTCTCGCATCCTTTCAGTTTGGCAGCGTCCGTTGCCTGATAATAGTTCCGCGCACCGGAGGATATATAATAAGTATAGCCGTCCTCATTCTCGTTGAACTCCGCAAGCCGCACGTTCAGTTGCGCCCGAAACGTGTTCAAGTCCATAGAGTAGGAATCGAAGACATCCTCATAGACTACCTCTTCCTTGTTCCAGCTCTTGCTCACATGGATTTCGTATGCGTATGCTTTCTTGGTCTGCTTGTTTTTCTTGCTGATGATATAGGCACTCATCCAGTAGTTGATGCTGTAGCTGAACCCGTCGTTCCGGTTGTTCAACTGCTGCATGCGGTTTCTCGACCAACCGGCATGGTTTTCCGAGTTGGCGAGCACCTGTTCCCGTTGCGAGGCATTGGGATAGAAATTCGGGTCGCTCGTGTTGAAACGTACCCATGCGCTTCCGTTCAGGATGCTGTTGTCATCCGTTGGAGGATAATAGTCGCACAGCGATACGCTTCCTTGGTTGCGCCGGGCGATATACCACCGCTGTGTGTAATAGCTTCCTGTGGCCTCGCTCAGGTAGTCGCTCATCCATCCGGCAAGATCATAGTTCCCGAAGCCGAACAGTCCGGCGACATTATCCGTGCCTCCTATTTTATCGAGCAACATGGCTCCGATGCCGTTCTCCGCCTGCTCAAGCAAACCACCGTAGTGGTCATACAGGGTGACGATAGCTCCGAGTTTGCCGTTCATCAGTTCGTGGAAGGCACTTTGGGGCAATAGCGCGTCGCCGATGTTGGCGATGCCGGCAGTCGCAAGACCGACCCCCATGTTGTAAAGGTTGTCAAGGTCGTTTTGCAGGTTCTCGCGTGTAAAACGGTTCGGTACACGGGCAAGGTCGTCCATTATCCGCTGCCAGTCGATGTTACCGGCTTCCGACAGTTTCAGCAAGGGGGCAATATCCGGATTGATTTCGAGGAACACGATGTCCGAGAAGGTCAGCGTGCTGTTGGTCACCACACTCTCGAACTGCATACACAGACTTTTGGTATCGTCGCAGATCTTCATCAGGTAGCTGCCCCAATAGATAGCCGTCTGCGGCGAGCGAAGCATCTGTTTCGCTACGACCCATATCTTGGGCATGATTTTCTCCGCGACCATCCGGTAGATACGCCGGTAATAATAGTTTTCCGTGCGGCTGTTCCATATACCGAGGTCGGTCAGGGCTTTATGCTCCAAGAACTTGGAGGCGAATATTCCGGCTGCGGCAACCTCTGCCGCTGTGTAGTGCTTCAGGATGTCATCGACCTGCTCCCGATAGTATCCTTCAGCAACGGCTTCCGTACCGAAAGCGGCTACCATTGCCGCAACGGTGCGTGTGTCGTAGTTCACACTGTAATACTGTGCATGTACACTCTGGCAGAGTGAGACCGAGACGATTGTCAGAATCAGGAGTAGTCGTTTCATATCAACCGTATTTATTGGGATTCACGCACGGAACGGAGATTGAGTACGTGTCCGGCCTCGTTTACTTTTTGGGCGAACGGCAGCGACTTGCCGATGCCACTGGCTTCCCAATCGCGGCAATACGCCTCGATAGCTTCCTGATGGCTGCACCGAAGCTCTTTCTTGTAAAGTTTCAGAGCCTCTTTCTCTGCCCGTTCCGTCGTGTAGGTCATATAGCACTCGTGCGGTTCTTCCACACCGTACACTCCGCTGGTCGTGCCGCGACGGATGAAGACTTCCCGGAAAAAACTGCGTCCATCCTTGTTCTCAAGGCGGTTGATGGTAAAAATCTTCTTGCAGTCCACATCGGTCAAGCCAAGGATCGCCTTGATGGTGTCGAATCTTTCACGGAACTTGCTCTGGTCGAGCAGCATCACCACGTCCGAGTTGTTGATGATGGCCTCTTTCACGATTTCGCTGCCGATAATATCCTGTATCTCCTGCGTCACCACGCCGACACTTGCCCAAAACTTACGCGCTGTCTTGTACATGAACTTGATGTACTCCGCCATGAGCGGACTGGCGATGGCTTTCCACGCCTCTTCGATTACCAAGACCTTTCGACTCTTCTTGATACGCATTTTCTGTAGGAATACATCCATAATAATCAGCGTAACAAGAGGGAAAAGGAGAGGATCATCTTTTATACTGTCGATTTCAAAGACGATGAAGGTCTCATCGAACAGTGAACTGTCCATGTTCTCGTTCAGTGTCTTGTCGTGGTTCCCGCCCCGGTAAAAGTCTTTCATCATGTAGCGGTAGGTCGATATGTCAATGCCCGTAATGCGGTTCTCATCACAGATGTCAGGAATGCGTTGCACGGAGTATTCATAGAAAGAATTGAACGAAAGCTCTTTTACTTTCAGTTTCATGCGCCTGCTTTCTATCTTGTTGATGGTGTCCTCAATACGTGCGGCACGTTCCTGCTCGCTTTCGCCCTTTTGTTCACCGCGATTGCGGTCGTCGATGACAAGGCTTTTGCGCAAGTCCTCCCGTTGCTGGGGCGTGAAACCCTCGAAACCGTTAAAGTAGGCATCATAATATTCCGTGATGACGTGTTCTATCAGGCGGTCTTCCGTCTTGGTAATCGTTCCCTGCGTCCCTTTCCAGATGAGCAGCACAAGATTTTTCAGAAAGCCCGTTTTCTCCACGTTCATCTCCTCCCGGTTGATGCGGAACGGATTCATCGTGATAGGCTTTTCCTCTGTGTATGATATATACTTACCACCCAGATACTCGCATAGACCTTCATAGGAGTTACCGGTATCTACCATAACGACATCGGTGTTCTGTTCATGAAGCTGGCGCACGACCGAGTTCATGTGGAAGCTCTTGCCGCTGCCCGAAGGCCCAAGACAGAAGAAGTTTGAGTTGTCTGTCAGTTTGTTTTTTCCCTCTTTTCCCGTGATGTCAATAGCTACCGGCACGCCCTGACGGTCGGTATAATACACTTTAAGCGGTGTCTCCTCGCTGTGCTGGATGCGCTCCTTGTACATCAGGCACGTCGCCGAGTCGCCGAGTGTGAGAAATCGGTCATATTCCTCACTAAGGGAGTAGCAGTTGCCGGGAAATCCACCCACGAACAGCTCTAATTGATTATAGGCTCGTTTGCTGACGTGGATACCCATGCGCCCGAATGCGTTTTCAAGGTGATTCGTACACTTTTGCAGGTCGGCATCGGCCGGTACAGCCACCACCATGTTGAAATGGCAGTACACAAGCTGCTTGCTCTCACGGGCGATGACCTCCTGAACACGCTTGATGTCCTCGACGGCCATCTGGTTGTTCGGGTTGGGAATGCTCGCGTGACGGTTCTTTTTCTTGTCGAGCTGCGACAGCTCCCGCTTTTGGTTGGGCAGGAAGATGATTTGGTTATAAACCACAGTCTCGGCGTTCGGTATGCTGTCCACCACCGACACCAAATCTACCGGCATTTCAGTGTTGTTTACCTCGATATTCGTGTAGGGACGGATCAGCGACGGCAGTGCAGCGCAGTCCACGTCCACGAGGCTGTACACCTTGCAACGCTTGTCGCCCATAGAGACAGTCTCATCGTCCGCCTTGAAGTTCGTCATCGAGACAGTGCGGTCGTTGAAATTCATGGCGAAGTAGCGATCCACATACTCGCTCGCTTCGGCTTTATTCAGGAATCTGACCTGCACACCGCTGTCACGCAATTGGTCGTGTACCTTGCGGATTTTCACAAGGAAGTCACGCCATTTCTTGTTGTCGAACGAGAAAAGGCGGCTTTTCTTCGCCTCCTGCGTGATGGTCAGGTAACAAAGGCTGTCTGTGTATGGGCGGCCACCGAAATAACGGAAGTATGACGCCGAGAGAAATTCCCGTCTGCCATCCGTTTCATTCGCAAAGCGTTTCCTGACGAAAATATCCTGCTTGTGGATGGCATACCCTTCGCCCAATGTCTGCGCAAGGGCGGTGAACAGGTGCGTGAACTCGTAGTAACAGTCGATGTCTGCCGAATATTTCTGCACCGGATTCTCTATTTTCAGTACGGCGGAGTATTCGCCGGTCTTGGTGTACAGCACGCCCACACCGTCCGTCTCTTCCGCCGAAAAATAGATGTCCTGAAAGATTCGCTTGCGCTTGCCGCCCGTGCCGAACGCATAGACTGATACGGCCATGCCGATGCACAATGCGATAAAGGCTGTGATAATGTATAGGGTCATTTCGATATACGTGTAATTAAAAATAGGGGCAGGTTCGCCTTGCCTCAAGACAAACCCGCCCGCGTTCAACAATCAATATAGCCATGCACATTGCCGTGATGGTTTCTCTTTCGTCAGATCTTGCGCGAGTGGGCATAGACGTACACACCCGGTGCGATCTTCTTGCTGTGCAGTCCTTTCCGCTGTTTGAGGATGATGAGCACGATGCCTGCCGATACGACGGCTGCCAGCACGACAAGGCTGGCAACGAAACCTATCAGGCAGTAGGCGGCGACGAAGCCGATAATGGCTCCGCATGTTGTCGCTGCCGCCCAATAGATGTATCGTCCTTGAATGCCTAAGAATTCAAGAGGCCGTTGCAACCCCTTGAACAGCGGATAATCCGGATAACGTTCGTCCTTGCCTTTCATCCTCTGTCAGTTTAAGCGGCAATACCGAAGAACAGGGGCAACGCCTTGGCCGCCGCGATCAAGAAGATACAGGCTCCCACGACCATCATGATCTTCTTCTTGACATCCTGCTCCTCGTTGTTCATGGCGATGTACACGCTTATTGCGCCCACGATGGCCACGACGCCGGCAATGGCGTAACAGAGTTTGACCATGATGGGCACGTACTTGGCAATCTCCTCCGCGACGGTGGACAATGCACTTGTACCGGCAGAATAGTCGCCGGCGGAGTTCTGTGCCATTGCGGTCGTGCCGGACAGCAGCATAAGGGCGAGCATCTTTACCTTGGTGGAGATTCCATTGATGAATCCCATTGCCTTTCGGCACATTCGTTTGGTTCTTTGAAACATACGTTTACTGTTTTTGGTGAATACTTTTATTTATCTGTGACCGTCATGCGGTCGGTGTTATATGCGGTAGCCGAAGAAGGCCGGGAAGACGACGAACGCACCGATAAGGAACAGGCACGCACCCACGAGTGTCAGTATCGACTTGGTGATGCCGTCCTCGCCCGTGTTCATCTTGACATAAATCTGGAAACAGGATACGATGACATAAACTCCGGCTATGGCGCAACAGATGTACTGGACGTACAACATCATCGTCACCACGTAGTCGTGCATCGTAGCCAGCGCGTCCGCACCCCAACTGTAGTTCACGCTACCGCTCTTGGCGGAAACCGTGTAGGGGAGCGTGAGGCACACCGCACATAGTATCTTCTTAGCTTTCAACATTTCACAACCGGTCTTGAATTGGGTTCCACATTATTTCAGGCCGGTTGTCCACCCGTCCTTTGGCAATCATCGCCTTGTACATCTCTTCCGAAGTGCGTGCGTCCGACAGGTAAGGCACGGTGTCTTCCATCCGTTCCTCCGCCTCGGCTTTCAACCGCTCCAATTTTTCCTGCGCCGCAGTCGGGTTGTTTGCACTTTCTTCCTGCGGTACTTCCGGAACGGTAGCTGCGCTTTCTGTGTCGTAGCTCTCGCTGCCGATACGGAAGCCCGTTTCACTCTCCGTGACAGCGACGCTTTCTTCCTCGTCCTCCGGTGCACCGATGTCGAAAACCTCCTCGTCCTTTTTATCCGTTCCCTTTTTTCCATAAAGGTCATGCGTGATGACAGCGGCGTAGTAGATGACGTAAGCGACCGTCAGGACAAGGGCAAAAATGAAATATGAGTTCATATCTTTTAGTATGGATATTGAAATTTATATTAGTATGATTTTGCAAAGGAATACATGAAATATTGAACTATAAAATAATTGAATAATAAACAGATATTCCGTTAGTAAGATTTGTGTAAATTCTCAAAATCGAACTATTAAATCGTACTATATGCCTATTTCGGCAGAGAAAAAAGGAGGAATGGGAGGGCATAAAAAAAGCCCTCACGATGGAGAGCTTTGAATGGCAAATGGCAACAAGGCATCAACGTTTCTTTCCGCGCAGATAATCGTTCAGGTCTTTGTATTCCGCATAACAGCCGGATTCGTCACTGGCACGTCCGCCATACATGCCGGCAATGGTCTCGGCGGTTTTCTGCCCGGCAAGGTCATTGTCAAGGTAACAGTGAATGCACGAATATTCCTGCAAGTGTGTCAGTGCCTTTCTCAGGTTGTTTACCGAGTTCATCACGAGGTAGTCGCACGGCATGTCAATACACACCCTATTGTTTCCAGTCTGCTTCAGCGTCAGATAGGAGAGGAAATCCATAAACCCCTCGAAGACACAGACCCTTTCCTGCGTTTCTTCGTTCCGGTGTCTTATCAAAGAAATATCCTTGTTGTTCAGGCATCCCTTGTAATATGCGTTACGCACCTCGTAACCGCCGGAGATATTGCCGAACGCAAGAGCGAAATAGTGCCTTTGGCGCAGTTCGTAATGCACTTCACGGCAGAACATCCGACCGATGTCCGCATCGATCAGCCGGGACTGGAGGTAAGAAAACAATGCGTGGTGGCGCAGCGGAACCACAATTACATCTTTCATTTCCGCTTCCACTGGTCGGGGCGGAGCGGTCGGCACACGGATAAACGGTAGCAGTGCGGCCTTTGCGTGCCTCTCGATGAATGCCAGCACCTCGCTCACGTTGTTCGTTTGATACAGGTGCTTTCCAAGTTCCACCAGGTCGCCGCCGGTAGCCTCACCGAAATCATACCATTCATTTATCCGGTCGTTCACTTTGAATGACGGAGTACGTTCCTCCCGCAATGGCGAGAGATACCAGTGCTGCCCTGATTTTACATATAGCGCACGGTGGCCGAGCTGTGCCAAGAAATCCACGATGCGTATTTGTTTTGCTTCTGCTATGGTCATGTCTTTTTCCTTGCATTATATCCGGTATGTCATGTGTGTCCACTAAAAATTGTGGACGGTTTATATAAGTTTAACAATTAAACAAATTTGGTTCACTTGAATCATCAAGCTCATTGATAATATTGTTGTTAGGTTTGTCAAAGAGTTCCCCAAGCGGTAAAGTCTCTGTAAGAGAAACACTTACCAATTGTAGCATCTCATAGATTGGTCTTTGGGTTCTCATCTTTTTCTGCACAATGGCCATCATACAATAGGCTGTGATTGCGGAGTAAATCTGGATCCTGACGGCATTTTCGCTGGTACCCCAGAATTTTTTAATCTTGAGATGCTGCTTCAACCATTTGAAGAACAGCTCGATTTGCCATCGATTGTGGTACAGTTCAGCGACCATCACAGGACTGATATCCAACCTGTCATCCTCTGAGAAGGCGTTCGTAAAGAAGATAAACTTTCTCTTGCTTTCCTCATTCCAGTAGATGACTCTCCTGATCTTGTCCGGATACTTTCCCATGGTCAGTTGGCCATCCATATAGCCGATTGCATCAGACAAGATACCTGAACCCGGCGGAAAGCGCCTCTTCCATTTCATGGGCCTGAAGTCATTGTTCTTCTTGCCTCTGACCACGAAATAAGCTCCGATTGATTCGATTGCATATAGCCTTTTGAAGTCGTTGTATCCTCTGTCGAAGATGTAGAACGAGTTTTCCTCGTATGGAATGGCATCCATGGCTCTCATATCATTCACACGGGCTTCCGTTATGTGGAAGAATGTCGGAATCGATGTTTCAATATCATACAGAGTATGAACCTTGATACCGCCTTTCCTCTGATTCTTTCTGTACACGGCCCATTTGAATGCATTTAGGCAAAGCTCTATCGTTGTTGAATCAAACGCATAAACGTGTCCGTTCAGCTTGAAGATATCAGTTGCACGACATTCTCTGGCTTCTGCGATAACACGGTATGCAAACTCTTCAAAGATGTGGTAATCTCGGCCATTATTCGCCTTAGAGAGATTACTTTTGGTGGCATACTTTCCAAAGCCGAGATGAAAGGCTTTACGCGATAGCGCTTGCGTAGCAAGTGCAAGGTCACGAAGACTTTCACGGTTGGAAAGTTGACCGAACATCAAGACTGCGAGCTGATTCCAGCACGTAAAAAACTTGACGTACCGATTTCCGTTGTATTTATTTGATATTCTGAGGAATATATCCTTATCAAGGAAATCTAAAAGCTGAGAGAACACGAATTTTCCGTTATGCATATGCCATTCCACGTTGGTCTGGCAAAGATAATTTCAAATCGGCGCGGTCTCAAAACCTTTGTAACAACCTAACTTTCAATATTTTCAAAGAACTTTTATGATTTTTTAGTGGACACTAATGCCGGTATGTATTGAATACGGTCTCATTCTTCATCGAAAAGCATGACCTCGGTAGGTGTCATGTCATTATAAAACAGTTTGTCCCTTTTGATGATGAGTTTGAGATTATCGGTCAGGTATTGCAACAGCTTTACCATGACACTGCGTCCCCGTTTGAATCCGATGGCTGCATAAGAATCCATGAGAGCCTGCAACATATTCTCGAAACCTTTGATGGGTTTGTCTCCAAAAGCGACGGAAAGGGCTTCCCTATGCTGTTCTATGGACAAATCCATAAAACTCATACGGGATTTCTGTTTGATGTCTCCATTGAACGAATGGTGTTCCGCGATGACAGGTAACCCGTTGTCATCAACGGTAAAAGCAAAGGGTTTGAACTCTTTTTCACGGATATGCAGCGCGTGGACTTCGCTGACACTTGGATTGTCACTATTTTTACTGATGACCAATACGGTTTCCGCCTTGTTGCTCATCTCTGTGCCTATATGTCCCCGTACATTGTTGTCCCCTTTGTTCAAATGGAGCACGCAATGAATATGCAGGTCATATCGGGAAGACCATTCCATCATCTTGTTGATGACTTCCACCGATTCGCCGGTACTGTTGATGTCGAGCATCAGGTCGCGAATGCCGTCGATGATGACCAGCCCGTAGCCTTTGTTCTGACGCAAGGCATAGTCTATGACCTCGATGCGCACTGCCGGCGTATATTCTCTTAGGCAAATAAAGTCAAGATTCTCGTTGTCTGTCTTCGTGGGAAGCCCGGCCAATCGTAAGATGCGCTCCAAAACCGTGTGACAGTGGAAGCGGCTCTGTTCCGTATCGACATACAAGATCCTGCGCTTTCCCTCCGGCAGATGCGCCCGGTAGTTCAGTACCTGCCGTCCGGCGAGCGACGCAGCAACAAGAGCCGAGACATTGAATGTCTTTTTCGATTTGGCTTTACCGGTCGATGCACTGAAATTGCCGAGGGTGGCTATCGTCGAATTATCTATCCAAATGATCTGTGGGGGCGTTTCGTAGGTGTCGGTAGCCCTGATTTGGGAAGCGGCAAGAATATCCAGCAGTTTATGCTCCTCAAGCCCTGCACCTATGCTGTAATCAGTCCTTCTTTCGTTTTCCATAGCGTCTTTGCTTTAAGAATGGTTGTGTTGCTGCGGCTTCGGTAGCCATACGCATGGCATCATCCGCTGCCAGTTCATGGTTCTGCAGGAGCCATTCGTCCAGTTCTTCCTTGGCGAAGTAGATCATCTTGCCGCGCGGTTTGTAATGCGGAATCTCTTTGTTCGCCGTGAGTTTGTACAGCATACTGTCGGAAACACCGATATACATGCAGGCATCCTGAAACGTAAAGACCTGCTTTGTCGAGTAAATGCTTTTCTCCAACAAATCCATCCGTTCCAAGATGTTTTCAACCGGTTCCAATTTTTTGAGAACCGATTCAAGGGCGGTAATCCGTTCGTTCATCCGCTCCATGAAAGTTAGTCTATTCGACATATGTTTTTGATTAAAATTTGACAATAGAATTGTACCTCCGTTATCAGTACGTCGATAACGGAGGACAAAGGTATGATCTGCCGATAAAGGATAGGAAATTATCAGCATGATACTATGCAAGTATCACGCTAACTCTCATTCTTTTATCTTTCACATGGTAGAATTATTCGCACTTGCTTTCAGTAGCTCGATGGCTCGCCGGATGCTGTAGGCGACCGCTGTCTTGTTCTTTCTTACTGCGGAAAGCGCAGACGAGAGATTGGAAGCGGTAATAAACCGTTTGCCATTCTTCGATTGCAAGAACTGCCCTTTGTCGAGAACGGACTGCCAGCGGGATTGGATGAACGAGTTTTCGAGAAGCGCATCGAATAGGATAGCCACATGGCGAAGATTGTTCACCCGGATATGAAAGCCCTCTTTACAAGAAAAAAGTGCTTCCATATCTTCGACACCAAGCGTAGAAACGCAAAACAGATGATAAGTATTGGCACAAGACACAATACCTGTCATCTGTTCTTGAGTGAAATTGCAACCGAAAGAAAACGGTGGGGCTTTTACTAAACTATCGTTACGGTGCACAACAGGTGGCGGCAATGGCTCCGATCTGTCATACTGCCTTCGCAACTCCATACACTCATCAAAAGAGAAATCTGATGCGGTAAAAAGAGGTTGGATAAGGTGTGCGCATTCTGTCAGCAGCCCTTTGACGATGTGGATGTTCATTTCGTGACAGTTCCGGCAAATGGTACTATCGCAGTTGATGTACCGATGACTGTTTATGAAGTCATCCACATAACGGCTGTACCGTTTTCCGTCCGCGATTACATTTTGGAGATAGAGTTCTCTTGCTTCGGAGAGTAACTCGAATAGTTCTTCCGCTACATCCTGTTCGGTAGCAAAGTGGGTTAGGTGTTGCTTCTCTTCAAAAAAAGAGAAGACTTTTTAATTTGTTCTTTCATGTTAATTTACTTGTTGTGAATTTTATTATAAACTCGAATATATGTTAAAAAAACAGGAGAAAAAAGTTTTTGTTTCTATATTTAAAGTTCCCTGTTTCTTGATTTGTATCGCCCTATTTCTAAACAAAATACTACATTATTGATTATCGTGTGAAAAATAGTGTTTCTGAATTGATTGTATAACACTTCAGAAAAAGTTTACTTTGTTTTTTTCCTATACGTACCCGAATTAAAGTAAACCTAAATCTGCGTTTGTAATCCACCTATATGCAGATATGGAAACAGTACCATTTTATAGCACTCAACAATGCTACGATTTACATTAGACTAATCGAACAACCCGTTTACCAAATTAACCGCATCATCCTTTTTCTGATTGATAATTTTTGCGTACACCTGTGTCATTTTTACATCGGCATGACCGAGCAGCTTCGATGTAGTATAGAGATCTGCTCCAAGTGTCAGCATCATCGTGGCAAAAGTGTGCCGGGCCGTGTGAAAGGTGAACCGCTTGTCGATTCCTGCAGCTTTCGCCCAAGGTTTGATAAGCAGGTTCATCATCGACGGACTCGGCAAATCGAACACATGGTCGTCTGCCGTCTTATCTCCCCGTTCCGGCATCCACTTCAACGCTTCGGGAGAAAGAGGCAGGTAAATCGGTTCTTTGGTCTTTTGCATAGATACCGCTAAACGATATTGCCCCCTATCAACGAAAACATCTTTCCACTTCAATCCCACAATATCGCTCACGCGCAATCCGCAGAAGCAAGAGAACAAATAAGCGGCCTTCACCGCCTCATTATTCATCGGAGTGGCAATCAACGCCCGGACTTCTTCGATGGTCATATACGACCGTTTGCTCTCCGGCAGGCGAATCTTATCCGAATTATTGATTTTGGCAAATGGATTGACTTTGATAATCTCCGCACGAACAGCAGCGTTCAAAGCTCCGTTCAGGATACGGTAGTAGGTGTGAAGTGTAAAGTTCGACACACGCTTTCCTTTGGGACGGTATTCCGTCATCAAATAATCAAGGTAGTCCTGGCAGAATGCCTTGTCGATTCGATCCATCGTCATCCGTTCTCCTGCATAATCTTTCAGGATGCGAATGGTAACTGCGATTTGGTTTCCGTCCTTTTTGCCTCGCTTTGCCTGATTCTCTTTATATGTATTCATCCAATCAAGCAAGAACACCTTTTCCCTGTTTTCAATACCGGCTTCCCCATTGGTCAATTCAATGATGCGCTTCGATTTGATTGCATTGGCCGCATCCATCGTGGCTTGATTCCGTTTCCGGGCATTATTGTCCGTTTCCGGGATGATATACATTTTGAGGTACTCGTATGTCCGCTTTCCGTCGCGGTAAATATCCAAATACAAACTCTTGCTTCCGTCGCTCAACGGCTTCATCCGAAGACGGATCGGTTCTTTGACTTTCGTCGGCTTTTTTACTCGTGGCATATTCTATTCCTTTATTCGTTATTTCTGTTGCAAAGGTAGGAATAATAATCCGAATTGAGGAACAAATAAGAAACAAAAATGTACCGAATAAGAACCAATCAACTGAAAACAATGAAAACAACCGAAAAGAAGTATACGTACTTAAATACCTATAAAACAGCGTGTTTATTTTCACTTGTTTGGCTCTTGTTTTCTTTTTGTAGGCTTATTGCATAAATCTGGTAAATTTCTATATACATCCATAATTATCCTGATTATCAGCAATATCTGTAGATTGTAGTGTACTAATAGTGTACTTTTGCGGAAGATGGCGGCAAGCATGAGCAAATGGATTTGAAATAATTGTCATCCGTTAGAGATTTTTAACTGCACCGATTTGCGCCTTTTATCCCCTTATCTTCATATTTTAGGTTCCTCCCACTTCAGATTTCCCAATCTATATTATCTTACAATGACTTCGCTACTCAGTGAGGAGACGGTTTTAGACTCCTGTAATAGGCATAATCTTCATTTGGCTATTGCGCACTGAAAAATTTTCATTAATTTTGCAGTCAAAGAATTTATGTTATGATTGGAAGGATAAATCGAATAAAAGTAGTATTAGCAGAAAAACAGAAAACGAATAAATGGCTGGCTTCGGAGTTAGGCATAAACCCATCGACTGTTTCAAAGTGGTGCACAAACTCTTCACAACCTGATATAGCCTTATTGGTTAAGATTGCAAAACTGCTTGATGTTGAATTAGATGAATTGCTTAACAAGGAATTTGTAGAATCGATTTGATTATGGCTAAGAAAGCGCAAAATAAGAAAGAGGCTCTTCCGATGGAGGAGATGCTGTGGAAGGCGTGTGACGCTCTGCGTGGTTCTATCGAGCCGAGCGAGTACAAACACGTTGTCCTGTCTCTTATATTTTTGAAATATGCGGGCTTCCATTTCGAGAAGCGCCGTCAGGAAATCATTGCCGCCGGGCAGGAAGCCTTCGTCGATAATGTTGCTTTCTATGGGGCTAAAAATGTGTTTTATCTCCCCGAAACCGCCCGCTGGCCATACATTAAGGAGAACGCCAAGCAAGCCGACATCGCTCTGATTGTCGACAAGGCTCTCGCCGACATTGAAAGAGAAAACAAGTCACTTCGCGGTGCTCTTCCCAACAATTATTATAGCTCGCTCGGTATTGAGTCTGAAAAACTCGGTTCGCTAATCGACAAGATAGACGGCTTCGATTCCATTCTTGAAAACGATACAGAGAACGACATTATCGGGCGTGTATACGAATACTTCCTTTCAAAGTTTGCCATCAAGGAGGGCAAAGGTAAGGGCGAGTTCTACACGCCCAAAACCATTGTAAACCTCATTGCCGAGATGATAGAGCCTTACGAGGGTATAATCTACGACCCCTGCTGCGGTTCAGGTGGTATGTTCGTTCAGTCGATGAAATTTGTTCAACGTCATAACGGCAACCGACGAAATGTGTCTGTTTACGGTCAGGAGTTTACGAAGACGACTTATAAGCTCGCCAAGATGAACTTAGCTATTCGCGGCATTTCCGCCAACCTCGGCGAATATGCTGCCAACACGTTCACCGATGACCGCCACAAAGAGCTGAAAGCTGACTTTATTATGGCAAACCCACCGTTCAATCAGAAGGACTGGCGAGCCGAAAATCAGCTCACCGACGATCCCCGATGGAACGGCTACGAGACACCGCCGACTTCCAACGCCAACTATGGCTGGATTCTCAACATGGTGAGCAAACTCTCGTGCAACGGTGTGGCCGGTTTCATTCTTGCCAACGGAGCGCTCAGTGCCGATGGCACCGAGGGCGCTATACGTCGCAAGATGATTGAGCGCGGACTTGTCGAGGCCATAGTGATATTGCCGCGCAATCTATTTTACTCCACCGACATTTCCGTAACTCTGTGGATTCTTAACGCCAATAAAAAAGCTCGCGTCGTCAACCGCAACGGCGAAGAAATCCATTATCGCGACCGCGAAAAGGAAATACTTTTTATCGACATGCGGCAGATGGGAGAACCGTTCGAGAAGAAATATGTGCATTTCTCCGACGAGGATATACAAAGAGTGGCAACCACCTATCACAACTGGCAGCGCGAGGGCTATGAAGAAACCTATGCAAACGAGCCGGAGTTCTGCTATTCAGCTTCCCTTGAAGAAGTGGCCGACAAAGGCTATTCGCTCGTTCCGAGCAAATATATCAAGTTCTTGAACCGCGATGAAACTGTCGATTATGAGACTCAGATGTCGGCACTTCAAACCGAGCTTTCCGCTTTGCTGAAAGAAGAAGCCGAAAGTCGCGCCGCTGTCCTTAATGTTTTCAAATCACTCGGCTATGCAATCGAATTATAAACAGCTCGGCGACTACATACGTCAGGTTGATGTCCGCAACCGAGACCTTGCGGTGGATAACCTTGTAGGATTAACTATTGAAAAGGCGTTTATCCCATCTGTAGCAAATACTATCGGAACTGACCTTTCTAACTATAAGGTTATTTCCAAAGGTCAATTTGCTTGTTCTCTCATGCAGGTGAGTCGTGATGGGAAGATGCCTATTGCAATGTTCAAAGAAGAAAAAGGCATAATGTCTCCAGCATATCCTATGTTTGAGGTTTTTCGAAAGGATGAGCTACTCCCTGAATTTCTCATGATGTGGTTCTCTCGAGAAGAGTTCGACAGAGAAGTTACGTTTTGGGCAGTTGGAGGTGTACGCGGAAGTCTTACTTGGGAAGATTTTGAAAATCTTAATATTCCTGTTCCACCGATAGAGGAACAGCTGAAGATTGTGGCGGAGTATCAGGCCATCGAGCGACGGATTGAGAACAACCGCCGCCTCATTGCCACACTCGAAGCAACCGCCCAAACCATCTACCGCCACATGTTCGTCGACAACATCGACCCCGAAAACCTCCCCCAAGGCTGGCGCATGGGAACTATCGGTGAGTTTTGTAAGGAAACAAAGTCTGGAGGAACTCCAAGTAGGGCTAAAAATGAGTACTGGGATAGTAAAGATTATAGATGGCTTAAATCAGGAGAAGTCGCTAATAATATTATTTTCGATACAGAAGAATATATAAGTGAAAAAGGGCTGAAAGGAAGTTCCGCCAAAATAATACCTTCGGGTGCAGTAATCATGGCAATGTATGGAGCAACAGCTTCCCAAGTTGCGTATTTAGACTGTAATACAACAACAAATCAAGCTTGTTGTAATATGCTTACAAATTCTTTTGAAGAAGCTGCATATCTTTATTTTCACTGTCTCTTCCAACAAGAAAACATTAAACGTCTTGCTAATGGAGGAGCGCAGGAAAATCTAAGCCAAGAGCTTATATGTGCTCAATCAATACTTATATGTGATGACAAACGCAAATATGATCTATTTTCAAATATACTCAAATCAAAGATAGCATTCTGCAGGGAGAACTATTGGCTTGAAAGAATGCTAAATACCATATTATCAACTTTGTCAAGATTTTAAGCAATTATGGCAAATTATATACCGCCAGAAAATAATTCAAAGAAATTCACGTGTCCACATTGTAATACTGTGGCTCAAATGATATATTTCAGCGCCTCATGGAAAGAAGCTAAAAGTTGGTGGTGCACACCTCTAGGTGATTGTAGTTTGATGAATGTTGCAATTTGTCAAAATTGCGATAAAGCTGTAATTTGGATTGATGACCAATATGTCTTTCCAGAAATCAATGCTTCCACCCCCAACGAGGATATGCCCGATTCAGTGAGAACTCTATATAATGAAGCTGCATCGATTTACAATAAGTCTCCCCGAGCTGCTTGTGCATTGTTACGACTTGCTGTTGAACGTTTATGTAATGAACTTGGCGAAACAGGTAAAATCGATACTATGATAGGCAATCTTGTGAAAAATGGATTGCCCACCACAGTGCAAAAGGCATTAGATGCAGTTCGGGTAATTGGTAATAAAGCTGTTCATCCAGGACAAATCGCTTTTGACGTTGATGATAAATCTACAGCTGAAACGCTTATGAAACTTCTGAATATCATAAGCGAACGCTTGATTACCGAGCCAAAAGAAATTGATGGCATCTTCGATGCTCTTCCTCAATCAGTGAAAGATTCAATTGAAAAACGAGATAAATGAATATACAGGAATTCATATCGCAATATACAAATCATCCAATTCTTTTTATTGGCTCTGGTTTCTCATTCCGATATTTAGAGAATACATATACGTGGAATAATCTTCTAAGTAAGGTTTGTGAAGATCTCTGGGGTAATGATGAACATTATCTTGACATAAAAGCAAAATGTACACAACCCAATGGCTATTGTCCACTTGATCAAGTTGCATCTATTATAGAGCGAGAATTTAATCAATCTTTGGAAATGGACCGTGATGGCAAATTCAAGGCTATTAACGACATCTTCTATGACAAGATGAGAGGAGGGACTACTTTGAGCCGTTTCAAGGTTTATATATCAAAACTTATTGGAGATTTAACCTATAAACCGGATGTTAATGGAGAATTGGATGAACTGAAGAAAGCAAGGAAAAATATAGGTTCAATCATTACCACTAATTATGATTGCTTACTCGAAGATATATTCGGATTCAATCCGCTTATAGGGAATAATATCCTCCTAAGCAATCCGTATGGTTCAATTTATAAGATTCATGGCTGTATTACGGACGTATCTAAAATGATAATCACAGCCGAGGATTATGTCCAATTTGATGAACGATATGAGCTTATAAGAGCACAAATGCTCTCAATGTTTATCCACAATCCCATTATATTTATTGGTTATGGAATTGGAGATGAAAATATTCAAAAAGTCCTTAGAACAATATTTTCCTATATACCTCTCAATACTCCAGAAGCAGATAAAGTTAGACATAACTTTTTGCTTGTGGAATATGAAAAAGGATCTTCGAATCATGAAATTACAGATCATGACATAATTGTCAAGGGCAGCAACATCAGGATTAACAAATTACGAACTGATGATTACAAGACCTTATATCAGAATTTGGCTACAATCAATCTACCTATATCTGCAATGGATGTAAGAAAGGTACAGTCTGTTGTTAAAGAGATATATGCAGGAGGAACTATTAAGGTTATGATTACTGAAAATATTGATGATCTTAAAAATAGTGACAAAATTTTAGCCATTGGCTCTAAAAAGACTTTGAGCTATCAGTTCTTGACAAAACCAGAGATGATTCGAGATTATTTCAAAATAATCGAAGAAGCTAACTCATCCCTAATATCATTAATAAACAAGCAAACAATTAGCGATTCGGAATATTTCCCCATATACGGATTTGGTAATATATGTCCTGGTATAGACAATTTGGATGCGATTAAACAGATTCAGACAAAAAATTTAGCTCGCTTTATTCGAGAAAAAGCGAGTAGAAAAAAACATAATCATAAGACAATAGCATCAATTATATGTGATAATAGCATTGCAGAATCATATAAACACACTGCAATAATGTATGGAGTAAGTTCTGGCCAAATACCCTTAGAGGATGTTGAACAGTATTTGAGAAATCTGCCCGAATCACAACGAAAAAGTAGTGATTATAGACGATTATTGTGCCTGTTCGATAAAAAGAAATATCAGTAATTATATGGATAGATTCAATGAATATCAATTAGAGCAGGCATTTATCGAGCTGTTCAAGGAGCAGGGCTATGATTATGTGCATGGCGAATCCATCGTTCGTGACACTCGCGATGTCATTCTCTATGATGACCTGCGCACGTTTCTGCGCGAGCGATATAAGACTGACGGTATTACAGAGAACGAAATATCCGCAGCCATAAACTACCTCGAATCGACCGAGGGCGGCAGTGTATATGCGCAGAACGTCGAGGCGATACGCCTTATCATGAAAGGCTTCGCCATAAAACGCGAGGACACATCAAAACCCAATCTATATATTAACTTGATTGACTATAAGGACATTAAAAACAATATTTTTAAGTTTGTCAATCAGCTTGAAATAGTAGAAAATCACAACCGTATACCTGACGGCATCGTTTTCGTCAACGGCATTCCTCTCGTTGTGCTGGAGTTCAAGAGCGCAATCAAAGAGAACACCACGATAGAGAACGCCTACGACCAACTCACCGTCCGCTACCGACGCGATATTCCGAGCCTATTCCGCTATAACGCCTTTGTCGTCATCAGCGACGGCGTAAACAACAAGTTTGGCTCGTTTTTCGCTCCTTACGAATACTTCTACACATGGCGCAAAGTAGAGCACGACGATGAGGAAATGGAGGGCGGCTTCAACTCCATGTTCACAATGATGCAGGGATTGTTCCGCAAAGAGCGGTTGCTCGATGTGGTGCATCATTTCATTTTCTTTCCTGACACTACCAGCGACGAGGTGAAGGTTGTGTGCCGCTATCCGCAGTATTTCGCTACTACGCTATTGTTCGACAACATTCTCCGTCACAGCAAAATCAACGGCGGCGACGGCAAGGGCGGCACTTACTTCGGTGCTACCGGTTGCGGCAAGAGTTACACCATGTTATTCCTCGCCAGACAACTCATGCAGTCGAAAGAGTTGAGCAGCCCCACGATTGTACTCATCACAGACCGCACCGACCTTGACGATCAGCTTGCAAAGCAATTCCTGAACGCCAAGAAGTTTATCGGCGATGAAACTGTTATGCAGGTCGAGAGCCGGGAAGACCTGAGAACGCAGCTCGCAAACCGCACCTCCGGCGGAGTTTTCCTCACCACCATTCAGAAATTCGAGGAAAACACAGGGCTGTTGAGCGACCGCGCCAACATCATCTGCATCTCCGACGAGGCTCACCGTTCGCAGACAGGGTTGGAACAGAAAACAACCATCACCGAAAAAGGCGTAAAGCGCAACTATGGCTTCGCCAAATATCTGCGCGATTCGTTTCCCAACGCCACTTATGTAGGATTCACAGGCACACCCAAAGACGATACAATCGATGTCTTCGGCCCGATTGTGACGCGCTACACAATGACCGAAGCAGTAGCCGACGGGATCACCCGAAAGATAGTCTACGAAGGTCGCGCAGCAAAGGTTATCCTCAATTCCTCAAAAGTCAAGGAGATTGAGGAATATTACAAGAAATGCAAAGACGAGGGCGCTACCGACTATCAGATAGAAGAAAGCAAAAGACGCATGACGCGCATCGACGTAATTCTCAACGACCCCGACCTGCTCGCCAACATCGCCAAGGATATTGTCGAGCATTATGAGAAGCGTGTCGAAGAGGGTTCGACAGTCGAGGGCAAGGCTATGATTGTATGCAGTTGCCGTGCCATAGCATGGAATCTTTATCAGGCCATCACACGACTTCGCCCCGAATGGACGGAGGTCAAGGAATGTGTCGACGGCGAAAACCTAACCGACAAGGAGCGCGAAGAAATAAAGCCCATGCCTCGCATCTGCATGGTGCTGACCCGCGACAAGCAAGATCCACAGGAGATGTGGAACTTACTCGGTTCGGACGAGTATCGCAAAGGTCTCGACAAGCAGTTCAAGGCTGTAAAGAGCAATTTCAAAATCGCCATTGTGGTTGATATGTGGATCACGGGCTTCGATGTGCCGTGTCTCGACACAATGTATTGCTTCAAGCCTTTGCAGATGCACACGCTCGTTCAGACTATCTCCCGTGTCAACCGCGTCTATCCCGGAAAGGAGAAAGGTCTTGTCGTTGACTATCTCGGTATCAAGAAGCAGATGAACGCCGCCCTCAGCCACTATGCCGGTGGTGGCGTAGAGGGCTATTCGCTCGATTCCATAGAGCAGTCGCTGAAAATTCTGAAAGATGAACTCGACATCATACGCCGTATGTTTACCGGCTTTGATTGGTCTGTATATTTCACGGGCAAGCCGCTTGAACAGTTGCATTGTCTCAATCTGGCAGTCGAGTTTATTCAGCGCACTAAAGAGTCGGAAACCAAGTTCATGCGACACTGCAAGAAGATGCGCGAGGCATACACTATTTGCTGCAACTCCGAGCAAATTACGGTGAAGGAGGACGATGACATTCACTTCTTCTTCGCTGTGCGCTCAGTCATCTTTAAGCTCACCAAAGGAGAGGCACCCGATGCGGCTCAAATGAACCGCCGCGTGGCCGAAATGATAAAGGACGCACTGACAAGCGAGGCTGTCGAAGAAATTCAGAATATCGGAGTTGCCTCCGACGAGGAAATCGACCTCCTTTCTGCCGAATATATAAAGCGGTTGAGCCAAATTCCTTATAAGAATACGCAGGTCAAGCTCATGGAGCAGCTGCTTAAACAAGTGATTGAATCACTTAAGAAAGTCAACAAACAGAAAGGCATAGACTTTACCAAGAGGCTCGAAGAAATAGTGAAGAAATATAACGACCGCTCGGACGATGCCGCCCTCGCTAACGACGTTATCGACGAGGTTGTTTCGCAGATGGTTGACCTCATGACTGATGTCAACAATGCGAGAACCGCCGGAGACTCGCTCGGTCTCGACTTCAAAGAGATGGCATTCTTCGACATATTGAAATCAGTCGCAGTCAAGTACGACTTCGCAGACAAATTTCCCGATGATAAGCTTACCGACCTTGCAAAACAGGTTAAGGAACTTGTCGAACAGCAAGCATCTGTTATTGACTGGGCTAATCGTGGCGATATTCGTGACACCTTGAAGATGAACATCATTATTCTTCTATCGAGCGCAGGTTATCCTCCAATCATACACGACGAAGTATTCAAAGAAATTCTGGAACAAGCCGAGAATTTCAAGCGTCACTCGCCATCGCGTCCATACTCTACTTTCACCAATGATTCATTCACAATAGCAGCAGAACCTTAATATGACACAATTAAAGCATACACTCTTTTTTCTGATAATCCTCTGTCTAATATTCCTCGGATTATCTTATGCTATCTCTATAAATATGGAGATAGGCGTTTGTGATGTTAATTCTGCATTCATATCTAATAACTTTTTATTCACTTGTTTTAGTGGCGCTTTTGCAAGTATTTTGGTATTGATAGCCACCGAAGCATATCGGTTCGTTCAAACAAAAAAGGCTTTAGAACAATTTTTGTTCGGTCAATTAGTATTCATTTATGGGCAATTGCAAATTGCAAATACCAATATTCACAATTTTTTATCTGGGAATAAACTCGTCGCAGAGAATTTATTAGAGTATTTATCAATTTCAATAAAACAAATCACCCCGTCACTGCGCTCATTAGACTATAATCCGGTTATTCCGAATAATCGTGCAAGAGTTATTAAGAATATAATAATAAGACTCTTTTCTTCTGAAATTCCTCAATTGGAATCATTGGCTGGGGACTGCATATATTTACCGATAGCCATAAACACAGACAAATTGGAGGCATTACAAAATGGAGAACCGAATCCAGTTGTAATGTCTTTGTCGCCAAATACAAATAAAACGCTAAAACTTCTGAATGATGATATTTTAAGATTAAAAGCACTGATCCTAATTGACATAACCGAGCTTAATGCAGTGTGTGACAATCGTTTCCATTGGAATAATATCGAGCGACAAATAACTCAAGTACCAACTCCAGACTCATCGTTGACTGGATTTTGGGCAAGATATGACAAATCTCAGAAATAAAGAGTTCTAGCAACATGAATCGAATTATACTCATCGGAAACGGATTTGACCTAGCTCATGGCCTTCCAACCAGATATGAAGATTTCATAAACTGGTATTGGGAGAAGTGGCTTTATAATTTAAGAACCTGCCATTATAGAACATTAGCTGATGGGCTTTGTAAATTTTCTATAACAACCGGACAAGACACATGGCAAAGTCTCTTATGGCAACAAGGTTATACTTTAAACGCACCTAAAGGTGTTGACTTCGTAAATTCAATATTAGATGACAAACAGAACTTTGAAGTTATCCAAAGCCATTTATTGTATCGTATATGCAAGTCTATTCAAGACAAGAAATGGGTTGATATTGAAAATGAATACTATCGTCTCTTGAAAGAATCCATTGAAAATCCCGAGAGTGCCGGTTGTATACCTCAAGAAATCAACAAACAGCTTCAATATGTTCTTGACTTGTTGACGCAATATTTGTGTTCGTTACAATTAGGAGCTCTTGCCTATAATGATTCCATTAAGATTATTATTTCAGAGTCAATAAGAATTGATGATGTGGCGATTGGAAGCCTCCAAAATTTTTATGAGCATTGCAATTATTGGGCTAACAAAGACAGATACACATTATATGAACAATTAGGCATAAAAAATGCTTCTGCCGAGCAAGCGTTAGCTATTCGTGCAGATGTTGATGAATTTCTACAAAAAAACATCGCAGAATATCCGGATGGAAGATTTGGAGTTATAGATATTAATAAAACTCCAAGGCAACTGCTTAGGCCAATCAATACGATGTTGTTAAGTTTCAATTACACTGGGATTACTGACATTTATGCTCAATCGTGTATGTGTTACGTAAATCACATACACGGAGATTTAAGAGACCCATCGAAAATGATATTTGGCTACGGAGACGAACTTGATGATGATTATAAAGAGTTATTGAAGCGAGAGGATAATGAATGTCTAAAAAACATCAAATCTATTAGATACTTAGAATCTACAAATTATCGATACATGCTGCAATTTATCGAATCGGCACCATATCAAGTATATATTATGGGGCATTCTTGTGGCAATTCAGACAGAACACTACTGAATACTTTGTTTGAACACAAGAACTGTGTCTCAATAAAGCCATACTACTATCAAAAAACTGATGGCACAGATAATTATATGGAAATAGTCCAAAATATTTGCCGTAATTTTACGGATATGAAGCTAATGCGCGATCGCGTAGTCAATAAAACATTCTGCGAACCCCTACCTCAAGTCAAGTGATAATATAGTTATGGCAAAAGAACAATATACTAATATATTCCACAATCTCATTAGCCATTCCGAGAACGAGGTTGGGGAGTTTAAAAAAGCGGAGAACAACTTCGACTTTGATGACTTGGGTAAGTATTTCTCGGCGTTGAGTAATGAGGCGAATCTTCGCGGACTTGATTTCGCGTGGCTGATTTTTGGTTATGACGAGAAAAAGCATGAGATTGTCGGCACGTCATATAAAAACGGCGAAGGGGCTCTCAATAATCTCAAGCACGATTTCTCTCAGCATACCACCGATGGACAGACTTTCCGCGAGATTATCCCGATTGAGGTAGATGGAAAGCGAATACTGATGTTCAAGATTCCGGCTTCGCCTCGCAATATCGTGATGAAGTGGAAAGGGATTGCATACGGTCGTGACGGAGAAAGCCTCAAGCCGCTTAATCAGTCCAAGCAGGATGAAATCCGTAGGCAGACTCCGGCTCCGGACTGGTCTGCGGAAATTGTGCCTGATGCCACGATTGAGGATCTTGACGAGGTGGCTATCGCTAAGGCTCGAAAGATGTTCAAGAAGGTGCATAGCCGTATTCCGATTGAGGAAGTCAACCGCTGGTCGACGGAAGAATTTCTGAGCAAGTGCGAATTGATGGTCAATGGCAAACTTACCCGTGCAGCCATCATTCTGCTTGGCAAAATGTTCTCGGATAGCAAGCTGCGCCCGGCAGTCGCGGAAGTTACATGGACTCTTCGCGATGAGAAACAGGACGTAGTTGATTATGAACATTTTTCTGTGCCGTTTATTTTGACGGTAGATGAGATTCTTGCCAAGATACATAATCTGACCTTGCGTGAGATGCCGGGAGGCACGTTGTTTCCCGACACGATGAAACAGTATGACGACTACACGATCCGTGAGGCACTTCATAACTGCATAGCCCATCAGGACTACACTCTGCGTCAGCGCATAAACTTCGTTGAGAATCCGGGATTTCTTTATTATGCCAATGGAGGTTCCTTTATTCCCGGCACTTTGGAAAATGCGCTTGCCACCAATGGCCCACAGCGATTCTTCCGCAACGCCTGTCTATGCAAGGCTATGGTGCATTTCAATATGATTGATACGGTAAGCCGAGGAATCAAAAAGATGTTTACTGAACAGATGGAGCGTAGATTCCCGATGCCGGACTATGAGATTGACAATGAGAAGAAAGAAGTTGCTGTCCGCATCTATGGCAATGCCATAAATGAGCGGTACACCAAACTGCTCAAGGACAATGACAATCTGACCCTCCACGATTGCATTTCTCTCGATGCCATTCAGAAAGGACATCGGATTGACGATGAGATAGCACAAGACCTCCTTAAACGCGGTCTAATTGAGGGAGAGACCCCTAACTACACCATATCCCTTGGTGTAGCCAAAGCCTCCAGACAGCTCCCGCAATATACGAAAGCAAAAGGTTTAGATAAAGCCAGATTAAAACAGATGGTTCAGCAATTATTGCAGAATGCGGGAAAAGATGGCGCTCGCCGAGAGATCATATATGATTACCTTAAGGACTTGTTGCCATCTAATAAGTCACAGGAGCAACAGCTTCGATATTTGGGGAGGCTTCTTGTTGAAATGAATGAAGAAGGGACGATTGAACGTATCGGACTTAGATGGTTGCTTTCAAGCCCATCCGACCGAAAACAGACATAATCCGACCGTTTTTATCACATCCGACCGAAATTTCGGTCGGATGTGCGTTGATTAGCTATAATCCGACCGCTTTTGATTGTAGGAATAGTAAGAATTGTAGGAATAGTAAGATATGAACAATCATGCAGAGAGTAAGTCAGTCGGTCAGTCATCTGACTGATTGACAAATCAGCAAGACATTCTAACGGCAATACTTCCTGTCATTCATGCATAAGGCTTGACATTCTTCTGCTCATAAGTTCATTCAGTCATCTGTTCAGACGTATGTACATCCATACGTTCAGATGTTCATACGTCAATACTTCAATACGTTCATACATCAATACGTTAGTGCGTTCATACGTCAATACGTACTAACAGCATCTTTGCAATCAGGACCGCAACAAGTAACTACTTGTAACAAGGCATATTAACTGAATTGCAATCTCAAAAGCATTATATAGCGCGTATTGATATATCAACTATCTTTCGTCAAATCTTATTCTTCTCTTTGCATGAAGGTGGATTTTACCAATATTGATGTTCCAAATAATTGAAACAGTCGGCTATTCCGGTTACAACTGACTTTTCTGTATGGAGTCTCTGGTAATTTTGTGCTATCAAGCCTTCTGATTCTGTTAGTCGCAATGGAATCCGTCGGGATTCTGCAAGGTATGTTTTTTCATAGGGAAAACCGATATAACCCGTTATAACTATTATCGGTGAATATCAGCATATTAGATAAATCAGGCTTTCTATTCAGTTTCTCCTGATTGTATCTTTTTTCGCATTTAGTACACCATAAGTACACCATTTGCCCATTTCGATTGTTAATAGATGTTGTGGGCGATTTTCGTGTCTCACAATCCGTTATTACCTTTGCTCCACAAACACAAAATTAATTCATTATGGGCAGACTGCCAAATAAACAGAAACAAAATCCCAAGCTCATCCAGAGGGAGATGTCAGACGGACGTGCGAGTCTATGGCTGGAATACTATCTCGGCCGTAGCGAATCGCCCGTCTATGACGATGACGGCAACCATGTCGTGTATGAATCCGGGGCGATGAAAGGAAAACTTAAATACAAGGTGCAGCACCTGCGCAAGAAGGAGGCTCTTAATCTGTATGTATGGGTTCATCCCCGCTCGGCTCAGGAACGGCAGCAGAACAAGAACACCATCGCCCTCGCCGAGAAGATACGGTTTGAGAAAGAGCAGGAGATGCTTGAAGACCGAAAGGGTTACCGCCTGAAAAGGGAGAAGGAGAGTAACTTCCTCAGGTACTTCCGGCAACACCGGGACAACGAAGCGTTCACACTGCCAGTCCGCAGGTCTTACAAATATTCTCTGACACGCTTCATCGAGTATCTTAAGCTAACTCCACAGTTCTCAAAATACAAGGATGTCCTGCCGATGGATGCCGTCACTCCGGACATGGTTCTCGGATTCACCAACTATCTCCGGAAGAAATGCACCGGAGAGGGACCGCGAAAGAATTACCACTGGTTCAAGAAGGTGCTTGCAGATGCTGTCGATGAAGAACTGATAAAAAAGAATCCCTGCCGTGGAATCCGCATAGTGTACGACACAAACATTATGCTGAAGGAGATTCTCACACCGAAAGAGATAAACACCCTCGCGGCGTTCCGATATGACGGCGAACACCGAGAGGTGCAGCGGGCATTTATCTTCTGCTGTTTCACCGGACTGCGGTACTGCGATGTGTCGGAACTGACATTCGCCAATGTCGATTACGAGAGCATGGTGATGAGGTTTAACCAGAAGAAAAGCGCGGGACGCAGCGCACATGCCGCCGTAGTGATGCCGCTCAACGATGAGCTTATAAAGCTGATTGGACAGCCTAAAGATGATGATAACCCGAGGGAGAGAATATTCGACCTGCCTCACAAGGGTACGGCGAGAAAGCATCTCGCCCGATGGGTGAAGAACGCAGGAATCAAGAAGAGCATCACATGGCACTGCGCCCGGCACAGTTTCGCCGTAAATCTTCTGAATGCCGGAACCGACATAAAGACAGTATCCTCTCTTCTCGGACACGCGAGCATCAAGATGACTGAGAAATATCTTCATGTGATCGACCAGCGCAAACAGAAAGCCATAAACAAACTCGGCAAAGTCGCGTTTGACACGGAAACGGCAAAATAGCCCATGGCATTTCCGGCGCTTTGGCTCTTTATGTTGTTATAGAGTTGTGCATACGGCTGAAAAACACTACCTTTGCATCAAGATTCGCAGTCATCATGTTATTGTTTCATCCTGACGCGGATTAGTGGTTGGACATCGGGAGGGATACCCGGTGTCCTTTTTCTCACTGTTGCCCAATCCGATGAAAATGATTATCTTTGCAGATACAAAAAACTAAACCCGATAGCTTGACGAGTCAGGGGCTACCGGGAATCAACACTGCAAAGGTAATACTTTCAGTCCAATCTGCCAAAAGTACCGATTTCGATACATTAAAATTTACGAGAGATGACAAAAATCACAGTAAAAGATACTGAGGTCAACGTTGTGAAAGTCAACGGAGAAGATTACATCTGTCTTACTGACATGATGCGTGCCAAAGATGGGGACTTCTTCATCACCGACTGGCTGCGCAACCGAAATACCTTGGAGTTTATCGGCATTTGGGAAAAGGTATATAATCCAAATTTTAATTATGGCGAATTCGCCACAATTAGAAATCATGCAGGTCTTAATAACTTCAAAATAAGCGTAAAGGAATTCGTTGCGAGGACCAACGCGGTCTCATTGCAAGCAAAAGCGGGGCGTTATGGTGGCACATATGCCCATAAGGACATTGCGTTTGAGTTCGCAATGTGGATAAGTCCTGAATTCAAGGTTTATATCGTCAAGGAATTTCAGCGTCTCAAAGAGGAAGAACAGCGTCTTATCGGCTGGTCTGCTAAGCGTGAGCTGTCCAAGATAAACTATAGAATTCACACCGATGCCATCAAGCATAATCTCATACCTGCCGAGATAACAAAGGCTCAGGCGAGCATCATTTATGCCAATGAAGCCGATGTGCTGAATGTAGCCATGTTCGGCATGACTGCAAAACAGTGGCGTGACGCCAATCCCGACCTCAAAGGCAATATCCGGGATTACGCCTCCATAAACGAACTTATATGCCTTTCCAACATGGAGAATCTCAACGCTGTATTCATTGAACAGGGAATGCCACAGCATGAGCGGCTCATCAAGCTCAATCAAATCGCCATCCATCAGATGAGCGTACTTGAAAGCGGCGACAACGACAGAAAACTGCTGAAATAGCCCGTCAAAAACAGCTTCATTACGCAGATTGGCCCTCCTGGGTTCAAAAAACTTGCATATATCGACCCCGTTTCGTAACTTCGCGGCCGTGACGGAATCATATCCGTCAGGAAAGAAAGACACACATCGGCAATCGCCGGAATAAACCGGACACCGCTGAACAATTCCGTTTTTTCTTTTGTTGGAAAAATATCAAAGTGGTTAGGTGGCAGTAGCCCTGACCCCATGCGGCAACGCGAAGCACCGACCCGGCAGGGCGGTGACGGTTGACGCACCCCTGCCACACCCCTTGCGACAAGGGCGATTATTCATTAATCGGAAATATATCAAGTAAGGACTGAAAACATAATAACGAGACCTCGCCAAAGGCATGTCAGGAAAGACATATCGGCGCGGCCCCGCTTTTTTATTGCTCGTCCGGAAGGGCAACAAAACATATAGCCCGTAGACATTTCAATGATATTCGCCTTTACGCACCTCAGAAGGACGCAAGTCCTGTATTAATTTTGCAGTGTCCGCCAGCCTTTAATCCTCCGGGTGTAGTCATCGGGCTGACAGACGCTATCACTATGATCTGACGACACCCACCAAGAGTATGTTGAACATACGGCATATCACTTATCATCCGAAAACTGATGCGTGAGAAAAAAACAAATCCCCAAACCACTAATCCCCCTATCCAAATGAACACAATTACAGATTACCTGAATCTTCCTTTCATCGAGGTTCTGAAGCGCCTCCTGAAAGACGCGGTCAAGGACTGCCTTGCTGAATCGGGAGTGCTGGCGACACTCGCCAACGCTTCCGCAAAATCAAAAAAGCGGGATCCCGATGGGCTGAAAGTGACCGAAGCACTCGAGTTCCTGAACGAAAACGGCTATCCCATGAAAATCGGGCAGCTCTACAAGGAAACGAGCAACGGGACCATACCGCACTGGAAATTCAACAATAAGCTTCACTTCAAGGAATCAGAGTTGCTGAGCTGGGCTGAAAGCAGACTTGTCAACGGCAAAGCCGTAGGCGTGCTGAATGCGGAAGACAGACCAAAGAAGAAAGGAGGTAGCCGATGAAAAAAGAAACCGAATCATCAGTAAAGACAGCCTCAAAGCCAAAAGGCAATAAGAAGAAAACCTCCGTCAAAAAGAAAAACAATGATGTCAGTGATACACCTGCAATCACAGATACACAAGTGACTTGTCACGAAAATGAGGAAGTGACAAATCATGCTCCTGACCGACTGAACAGTCAGTCTGTACCTCCGTCAACCTCCGAGTACTTGATTGCAGACACAGACAACAGCAAGAAAACCAATCAGTTCCCGATTGATGTCCTGCCGTCAAGATTACAGGAAATCATCAAGGAGGCAAACGCCACTCTCGGTTTCCCTGTTGACTACATGGCTGGAGCGATGCTTTCGGCAATGGCGGCGGTAATAGGCAACACCCATCACGCCGAGGCTATGGCAGGATGGAAAGAATATGCTATTCTTTTCGTTGCCCTTGTCGGATGTCCCGGAGTGTGCAAGAGCCATCCGCTGAGTTATGTCATGCAACCGCTCATCGACCACGACGCGGAGAAAGCGGCACAGTTCGCAGAGGCGTTGAAACGCTACAACGCTGCGATGGAGCTGCCGCCGAAAGAAAGGATTCCAAACGGCTACAACCTCAATCCCGTTGAGCCGCACCGCATCCGCTTCATGATGCAGGATGTGACCAACGAGGCGGTTCACCGCATATTGTCGGAAAACAGTCGTGGACTGATCCTGATGTATGACGAGCTTGCCGGATGGGTCAAGAACTTCAACCGCTACAACAACGGCTCTGAATCGGAGTTCTGGATGTCGGTGTTCAACCACAAGGTTGCCATGTCTGACCGCAAAGGCAGTCAGAGCGGCGTGTTTATCCGCAATCCGTTCCTTTGCGTAATCGGAACTATCCAGCCGAAGGTTTTGACCGACCTTGCCGCCGGGAACCGCAACGCCAACGGATTCATGGAGCGCATACTCTATGTATTCCCGTCCGACCAGACGAAGCCTAAATGGAACCGGAGTCGCCGGATGCCTTCTTTTGACATCGCCGCAGAATGGCACGGCATCCTTTTCCGGCTTATCGACATTGTTCCCAAGGTGGACGCAGACGGAGAGATAATATCCGAAGATGTTCCATTTTCATCGGACGCTCTCGACCGCCTCTATCAGTGGCAGAACGAGCAGACCGACCGTTGCAACGCCGACGGGAGTGATACCCTTACATCCATTGCAAGCAAACTCGAAATCTACGCTATCCGCTTTTCTCTCTTGCTGGCCCTCTCCGATTGGGCGTGCGGCAGTGAGAAAAAACAGATAGATGTGGACACTGTGGAGAGGGCGATACGCCTTGCGGAGTATTTTCGCATAAGTGCCTCAAAGGTGCAGGGCATCATCAGCGAGGATGCCCTGACCGAGCTGCAGCTTGCCGTCCTTTCGGAACTTCCCGACGGCTTCACCACCGCCGAGGGCGTGGCGATCGCCGGGAAATGCGGTATGCCCGAGCGCAGTTTCAAGAGATTCCTCAGAGACAGAAAGGGAGTGCTTTTCACCCGCAACACCCACGGAAATTACACCAAGTTATAACCCATCTACCCCTTGGCATTATTGGCACTTTGGCATTTCTGACAGAGATGCTTACGCTTCCCTTTATGCCAAAATGCCGAAAGTGCCAGGGGGTAAATCCAAAACTGAAATCCCGTGAAACATTCTTTTTTCATTGAAGAAACCATTGCATTCAGTGCAGTGGTTATAGCGGTGCATCACTGCTATGGCAGTGCAGTACCATCCGTGCAGTGGCGGCACGGAAATTACGCCATCCGGAAATTCCTTAGCATATTAGGGAATTTTCCGAGCCGCATATCGTTCCGATACGCTGAAAATGTCCCCAATATGCCAAAGAGGTCAACCCCTTTGGAAACCCCGGAACGGCTTAACAGAAAGCCGTACACTCCGATTGCTCCGCAACTTAAACTCGTCCGCCTATGAGCTACGCAGTGTTACACATCATCAAGGCGAACTCGTCACTGAACTCGATAGCCAAGCATATCGAGCGCACCGCCCATCCCGAAAACGCGGACCTGGCGAGGACGCATCTCAACCGCTGCAATCTGGTCGAATATCCCGACGGGATAACCGGGCTTGCGGCGGCTGTCGAACACCGTATATCCAATGCAGGGATTACCCGCAAAATCTCCGACAGGCAGGTTCGGTGCCTCAACTTGGTTATGACCTCCGACAACGAAGGTATGCAGAAAATCATCGACAGCGGCAAGCTCGACGAGTGGATTGCCGACAACATAAAGTGGGCGCGCGACACATTCGGCGGCGACAATGTTGTCGGAGCCGCACTGCACATGGACGAGCGCACTCCGCATCTTCACATCGCCGTCGTTCCGATAGTGACCGCCGAGAGAAAGAAGAAAGCGAGGGAGGCGACAGCAAAGAAGCGTTACCGCACAAAAGCCGCCAACCGTCCGAGGCTGTGCGCCGACGACATAATGGAGCGCGGAAAGATGAGCCGCTATCAGGACATCTATGCCGAGGCTATGGCGAAATACGGTCTGGAGCGTGGTATCCGTGGTTCCGAGGCGCGGCACATCGGGCAGCACGAATATTACCGCGACTGCATGGTGAAGAAGAAAGGTCTTGAAGAAGACATCGGCAATCTCTCCATTGAGAAAAGGAAACTCGATAAAGAGAAAAAATCTCTTGAGAGCAAAGTGGAGAGCCTTGAGTGCCGGACAACCGCCCTCGACACCCGGAAGAAAATGCTCACGCAGGTCAACGAGGAGATACGGCAGCAGAACAATGAACTCTATTCCGAAAATTCCAGGTTGACCGAGGCTAATTCTTCTCTCGCCGCCGAAAACAAATCGCTTGCCGATACCAACGCAGGACTGTCGGAGGAATCCGTCAGACTTGCGGAGCAACGGAAAGGGCTTGCAGAGGATACCGACAGGCTGACCGCCGAGAAAAAGGCATACGAGGCTCAGACTGACGAGGCGAGAAAAGAAGCCCGGAACGCCATCCGTGAGCGCGATGAGGCGAAAGCCGAGCGGGATGCGCAACGCAAGGAACTCGGCAGCAACATCGCCAATATATTCACCGGGAGCAAGACCAAGAGGCTTGAAGCCGAGATTGTCAGAAAGGATGATGAAATCCGCGAGATGAAAGACCGTGCAGAGGCGCGGGAGCGGGATTTACACCGTGAAATATCCAATCTATCGGATAGCCTGAGACGGCAGAAAGAACATGAGGCAGACACCGTCCGCAGCTATGAATGGAAGATTGGTAACTTCGTCAAGTTCTTTCCCGATGCTGTTGCTATGCTTCCGGCGATAGAGGAATGTCAGGACGTGGGATTGAATGACAACTCCATAAAGGGGCTTCTCTCAATGAATGAATATGTCTTAAAGTCAGGCACGACACTCTATTATCCGTTCCAGCGGAGAGAGGTGGACGCTTCGGGGGCAAAGGTACAAATCAAGCGAGACCCCACGGACAACAAATTCCATCTCCATGTCAATGGCATCCGGATATTCCAATGGCTCAAAGACCAATGGCAACGGCTGACACAGACGGTAAAGCGAGGCTTCGGAATTAAATAATTCAAAAAAGGAGCCACAGGCAAAAAACTTGTGGCTCCTGACTTCGTCACTTTTTGATTGCTGAAAAATGCGCATGCTGAATATCAGGGGATTAGTGTAAGCGAAGGGTGATTTAGGGTGACGCAACCGAAGAAAATCACTATATTTGCGGCATGTTTGTCCGCAGAAAGAAGAACAGGTCGGGCACGACAAGCGTGGTAGTGGTCGACAAGCACGGTGGCAAGTTCAAAGAGTTGCACACTGTCGGCGTTTCATGCGATGAGACAGAGATAGAGCGGTTATGTCTTGAAGGCCGTGAATGGATTAAATCCCATCTCGGCATACGGGAGCTGGATTTTGAGGGTTCTGAGGGTGAAGACCGCGAAAGAGAGGCAGCCGAGGAGATGCTTTCAAACGTCGACTCCATATTGCTTAACGGAGCCAGGCTTATTCTCGACAAGGTTTATGACTCCGTCGGTTTCAATCAGGTAGGCGACGAGATACTGCGGCATATTGTGGTCGCGCGTCTTTGCCAGCCAATGAGCAAGATGGCAACGGTGGAATATCTCAAAAGCCATTTCGATGAGGATGTGAGCCTGAACAGGATATACCGTTATCTGGACAAACTATACAACACACAGAAGGATATCGTGCAGCGCGTCAGCGTGGAGCATACGTTCATGGTGCTCGGAGGCCGTGTCGAGATGCTGTTTTACGACGTGACTTCACTTTACTTTGAGAGTTTCCATGAGGATGTGCTGCGTACCCCGGGGTTCTCGAAAGACGGCAAGACAGCAGAAACGCAGATTATTCTGGGACTCCTTGTGTGCGAGAACGGATATCCCCTGGCTTACAACATCTTCAACGGCGCGCAATATGAGAGCTGCACGATGATACCCATCATCGATGACTTCAAGCGAAGATTCGGCCTTGATGACTTCATTGTTGTCGCGGACTCCGGATTCATGATCAAGCGCAATATAGAGCTGCTACGCTCCGGAAATTACAGTTTCATTGTCGGTGCCCGCATCAAGAAATATGCCGGCGATGTCAGGAAGTGGATTCTGTCCTTACCACACGATGAGGGCCTGTTTTATGAGAGGGCACTTGACAATGGAGACAGGCTCATTGTGACATACAGTTCCAGACGGGCCTCTAAGGATGCCTACAACCGCAGCAAGGGTGTGGAGAGGTTGAAGAAGGCATATGCTTCAGGCAAGATAACCAAAGACAAGATAAACAGGCGCGGTTACAGCAAATTCCTTAAGATTGAAAACGATGTGGCCGTCAGTATAAACGAGGAGAAAATCAAGGAGGATGAACAATGGGATGGTCTGAAAGGATATGTTACCAACACAAATCTTCAACCCAAGGATGTGGTTTCCCAATACAAGGGACTTTGGGTTGTCGAGCGTGCTTTTCGCATATCCAAAGGCACAATCGAGACCAGACCGATATTCCATTTCACCGAGCGTAGGATTGAAGCGCATGTCTGCCTGTGTTTCATAACTTATAAGGTCTATAAGGAACTGGAACGAATCATCTACAACCTCGGTATGGACATGAGTGTCGACAAGGTGCTGAAAATAGCGAAAACCATTACGACTATCCGACTGAGATTGCCATTGAACGGCTCAATGCTCACCCGTACAATGCTTCTGACGTACAACCATCCGCGATAGCATATTGACGAACTCCGAAAGAGAGTTGTATCTTTGCCGACAAAAAGAATCATGGGTTATAACAAGTCTTTGTCCGATGTCTATTCAGAGACATGGACGCGTTACAAGAATCAATGCGAGACAGACGGCTATATCGCATTGAACCGTTTCTGTGCCGGCACCGGCGTCAACGTCCAGCGGCTTTATGAGTGGCTTCGGCACCGTAAAATCAGCATAAGCGATTATCAACGCAGTCTGCCGGAGAGACCGGATTCGTCGCGGGAAGGTGGCGAGCCGTTATTCCGGGAGGTTAAAGTTCCCGGTATTCAGGTTGCGGATGAGAGCAGGGATGTCGGTGCCACCAATATCGTGCGTGACGTGCACATCGAACTCGGTTGGGGCCGAGGCGTGAGTCTGGGAGAGATAAGCGCGGAGGGGCTGGCGCTTCTGGTGGATGTCATGACACGCAGGAGTGATGTGGAGTCTTGAGGCGGATATGCGGCTCTGGGTATGCCAGAGACCGGTGTCGATGCGTTACGGCATCCGCGGTCTGACCCAGATGGTGTGGTCGTGGAAGGGTCACTCTCCGGCATCGGGCGATGTGTATGTGTTTTTCTCCAAAGACCGCAGGACCATGAAGGCGTTGAAATGGGATGGCGACGGATTTTTGATGTACACAAAAAGACTGTCGCGAGGCCGTTTCCGGGAGGTGCTCAAAAAGGGCGATGACGGCGTTCGCAGGCT
>Ga0137302_10099_pt1 | contig 69106 bp, 69 predicted proteins | sample Ramsor2O_GlcNAcB_FD_97184 | JGI IMG/M metagenome (GOLD analysis project Ga0137302, IMG submission 97184) | Mouse cecal microbial communities from Vienna, Austria - N-Acetylglucosamine amended with D2O_GlcNAcB | ecosystem: Host-associated > Mammals > Digestive system > Large intestine > Cecum... | reverse complement strand
CTAAAACAGCGCAAAAATGACAAAAGAAGAACTGCTCGCAAGGCTCAATGATATAGAATGGGACGACTTCGAGGTAAAGGAAGCGTCCGGTGGTATTCCCAAATCCATGTGGGAAACCGTAGGGGCATTCTCCAACACCGCAGGAGGATGGATTGTCCTTGGTATCAGGGAGACAAAGGTCAAGAGCGTGTCAACATACGAGATAACGGGCATTGAAAAGGCCGAGAAGATGGAACAGGACATCATAAGCACCCTGCGTTCCGTCTCTAAGTTCAACGTGCCTATTCTCGCCACCGCACAGCTCCTTGATTTTGACGGAAAGGCCGTTCTCGCCTTCTATATACCAGCGTCGGCCAACAAGCCTGTCTATTTCGGCAACAACCTGAACAATACGTTTGTCCGAGTCGGCAGCGGCGACCAGCGGGCAACCGACATTGAGATAGACATACTGATGCGTGAAAAGACATTCGGCATGAAATCGGAAATGGAGGTTGACGGTACAGGGTTCGGAGACCTCAACACGCAGTCGATCCAGACATACCGCCGCCGAATAAAGGACTACAACCCCGATTTCCGTTATAATGATCTCGATGACGAGCAGTTCTGCATAAAGACCGGGATAATCAGTCGTGGGAAGCTGACTTACGGTGGCTTGCTTATGCTTGGAAAAGGAGAAATCGTGCAAGAATATGTACCTCACTTTTGGATTGATTACATTGAGATTCCGGGCACAACATATTCTGATGCTGACTGCCGTTATACATACCGTATGCCTGAGCAGGAAAATATCTGGGAATATTTCAAGGTGCTCTTGCAACGGCTACGCCTGTATGTTGACAATCCGTTTATGGCGGGGCCGGACGGATTTTCGCCGGAAGATAATTCCCAGTTGTATTGTCTCAGGGAGGGGCTTGTAAATCTTCTCGCTCATGCAGACTATTTCAGCCCGATGCACTCTGCCATAAGGGTATTCAATGACAGAATCGAATTCCAAAATCCCGGACGCTTCGCCGTGCGTATCTCCGACAAGCCCGGTAAGGTGAAATCGGTGCCGCGTAATCCCAATATCATAGCCTTCTTCCGCTACGCACGACAAGGCGAAAATGCCGGATATGGTATTGACAAAATAATGCGTTGGACTAAACTCACCGGGCTTGAAGTTGATTTTGAAAGCGATATAACATCATCGACTGTTACCTACCCGTTGCCATCACAAAAAGGTGGTCAGAAAGGTGGTCAGATAAATATAGATACTGAAAATATTTACGCTGATAATCAATGTAATACGCATGACAAAGGTGGTCAGAAAGAGGTGGTCAGAAACAGTGGTCAGAATCAAGGGGAGGAAACGAGAGCCAGGATTGTTGAGGCGATGCGGAAAAAGCCTGAAATTTCACGTCGAGAGCTTGCCGATATAATAGGTATATCCCCGTCAGCCATTCAAAAGCATATCGAACACCTCAAAGAAACGGAAATCATTATACGTCTCGGCAGCGACCGAAAAGGGCTATGGAAAGTGTTGAAATAATTTGGCGATGATAAACATTATGAAGGAAATAACAACACGGCTCGCAGAGGTCAACGGAATTGTCAGCGGTTATGACGGTGGTGCTATACCTTTTGAACAGGCGTATGCGCTTGCACGGTTCTATTATGACTTTCAGGACACCAACGCGCTTATAGCCGATGCTGAGGCGATGGTAGGTGAAAATCCGGAACGGCTGAAAGAGATTGCTCTTTCCCTCAAAGCAGAGACCACGACACTCCTTAATAATATAGGGCGGCTTGACGGCATTGATTTCCGGGGGATTGCCAACGCTCACTCCCGACATTACCATGCCATATTTCAAAAGGCTTCTGATGAACTTAACCCTTACTGGAAACGGTACTGCGAGCTGAACCACCGCCTTGACTATCTACCTCTCGGCTCAAAAGAGTATGCCGAGGCTGAGAAGGAGTGCGATGCTGCAAAGGCGGAACATGACAGGCGGCAGACCGATGTCAGGAGAATATATGCTGAATACGAGCATGAGAACCGGCGCGCCGGGGATGTCTTTTCCCTCAAAGCCTCACACCTGTATGCGCTTGCCACGAAACTGAACGGCATAGCCGGAAGTATTATAAACGACCTTGACCGCATGGAGAAAGGGGAAGGTCGATGAACGGAGGTTTGTTGCTTGAAACCGCCAAGTGGCGTGATGTGGTTGAACTGGGCTTGTGCATGGCGATACACGATGTCTGCAACGACAGCCAGTTTGAGAACTGTACCCCTCTCGATTTTGCCAATTTCCTCAACGTAAGGGAAGAGGCAAAATCCATTGCCGTGCTGCCGAAGGAGAAACTGCGGGTCTGCTACATGGTCTTTGCCGTGGCGAGTAACATCAGCCCGAGGAAAGAGGCTGAGACATGGGCGCGGTTGTTCCTGCAACGCTGCGGCATCGCCAGGTCATACTACGACAAGCACCGTTCCGACATCTGCGCCGGCCATGCCACCGAGGACAACCGGAATTACCGCAAATCCATTGATGAAGCCATAGAGGAATGGCGTTCAAGGCGCAGAATCCCGTAATAATCCGGCTTATCCCCATTTACAACAGACATATTCGTTTTAACGACGCACTATACGACTGAAATTCAGCGTATGGTGCGTTTGTCATTTTTAACCTTTCCCCGTGAGACCCACATTGTGCCACACGGGGACGGCTGTAATTTTGCATCGGAATCAAAAGGCTGACAAGTCTATCAATCAGCACATTCTAAAAACAAAGAATATCAACTAAAAAACTTTTGTCGATGCAGACTAAACGAAAACTTCTCAACTCTCAGGAAGCCGCAGACTATCTCGGCTTCTCCCTGTCGTACTTCCGCAAGATGATGATGCGGCGCGTAATCCCCATGTACAAGCCGAGCGGAAAGATATGCTTCTTCGACCCCGATGACCTCGACGCATACCTCAAGAGCGTCCGCATATCCTCGCAGGACGAAATAGACGCCGAAGCCGCCCGCTATCTCGCGAACAAGAAGCCTCTTTAACCCTCACAAATCAAATCATTAAAGACTATGCCGACAGACATAACAACCACGCCGGGAGGAAAGACCGGCAAATCATCGGATACCAAATCCAAAGAGTCAAAATCCGGGAATCAAAGGAAAACCCAAGTCATCATGGAGTTTCTTGGCGGATGTACCCCCTACGAGGCCGACGCACTCCGCTCCATGCTCTCGATTGCCGCAGGGAAAAGCACGTTGGAGACCATGCCGCAGTATGACCGCTCCGCACTCAACCGCTATCTCAACTTCGGATGCGACAAGGAAACCGGGGATGTGGACGGCATCCGCGCACATCGGCAGAAGCGGGCACTCATACTGATGAAATCGGTGTCGCAATATGTAGGCAAGGAAGAGATAATAGACATCACCACAGCACTGCTTACAGTATCTTCCGACAGGCAGGACATACAGACGGTGTTGAACAACCTCCCGAAATTGCAGACTACGGGTACCAATCATAATGCCGGAAACGCACCGTCAAACGCGTCGGTGCCGAAATAGAGAATCATCGTCATCCCTTTTTTCCCTCCGTTTTCATTGTTCCCCAATCCTCAATTAGAAAATTGTTGGAAGAAACACACAAAAGGTATTTGAAAACATAATCTTATGAGAAAAGAATATCATGGAAATATTGACTGACAAGCAAAGGGACAAGGAGAACCGCCGACAAATTATCAGATACAGATTTTCTATCTTGAAATTTCCAATCTTTGGCATTTCGCCAATAAACCATCTATCAGAAGACAAGGAACATGGAACAACAAAATCAATATCCCTTTTCATCTGTCAGTATCCGGCTGACAGAGAAAGCCGTCGAATGGCTGTCGGGAACAACCGCCGACATTGACGGCAAAGCAATCAGCAATATGGCAATATTCAGCGAACTGCTGAAAGAGATGCGTACAGCTCCCGGATATGACGGCACTTTCCGCAGACCGCTCAACCTGATGCCCGGTCAGGCGCAGTTCTCGGAAATCGGCCTTGCAGAGAAATGGAATCTTGGACGGAAGAAGATGCACAATATCCTTGCGAGAATGGAGACCGCAGGGCTGGTGGCAATCTATAACTCGCGTATCGGCTCGACAGTCTCGTTCTCCTGCATAATGGGCTGGAAGAACCCCGACGGAAAACTGGTGTCTAACGGATTCTTTGCAGATAGAGTGCCGAATCAGATGTGCCATGAATATCCAGAAGTACAGGTCTGAAGACAATGTTTTTTGAGAAGTGTTGCGAGATATGTTTTGGTGTTACCCTCGCTCCGCTCGGTTGCACCAAAACGCCTCGCCCCTCCCTACGGTCAGGGGCATGGCCGCTCGCAGGCTCGCACCCGATAATCAGTTTTACAAATCACGAATATCCGATTATATGAATCATAAAGATAATAGCCCCGACAATAATGCCGGAAAGACAAGGCGAAAGAAGTTGCCGCCGGAGGCTGTGCGGTCATGCACCGTCACCACAAAGGTGACAGCCGCAGAGCGTGAGAAGATACACGACATTGCCGCCGGATGCAACCTTACTCCGAGCGATTACATGAGGCAACGCGCCTTGGGCTACGAGCCTCCATTGGCACTGACCGCAGAGGAGTCAGCACTGCTTCACAACCTCGACGGCTGCCGTGTCGATATACTCAACTTCGCCAACGCACTTGCCGGAATGAAGCATGATGCGAGAATCATACTTTTTCAAAAGGTCTCCTTCATGCTCGACTGGTACAGGCAGGTAGTGCCGATAACCAACGCCGTCACAGAATTTCTTAACTCCGTGATAAATGGCGGACGATTAAGTCCGCGCACAAGAAAAACCATCACAAAAATTTGAGAACATGATCGCGAAGGCAAAATCAATATCACACGGCATCAACGCCCTGAACTACATTACAGGCGTGTCGGCGAACAAGAAGCATCCGGAGAAAATATTTCATATCTGCGACAACTTCCTCCCTCTCGGCATAGACCCTTTGGGGATATGGAACTCGGTCAGGCTTGATTCCATGTCCCGACCACGCATGAAGAACAACCTTATCCGAATAGAGATCAGTCCTGCGCCTGAGCATACGCGCAACTTCACTCCTGATAACTGGAAACAGCTCTGGCAGGATTTCGTCACGGAATTTGACCGTCAGGAGTTGAAAGACAAAAAGGGTCGGTTGCTATCTCCGAAAACGAATCTCGCAGAAAGCAAGTCAACCGTGTGGTTGCACCTCGAATCCGACAGCGGCATACCTCACCTCCATGCGGTTGTTAGCCGTCTTGACGAAAATGGGAACATCAACAATGACCGAAACATCCATCTTCGGGCACAACGGGCGGCGGAACGCATCGCACGCAAGCGAGGCTGGCAGACAGCGGCCGACATAAACCGTCAATCCGTAAGCCGTGACTGCCTTGATGTCCTTAGTCAGATGAGGAAATGGTCAATTGACGATTATTTCGCCAGACTTGAGGCGAAAGGATATGATGTCAAGGTTAGGAAAGATGAAAAAGGCGTAATCCGTGGATATATCCTGAAAAAAGGAAACGCCAGGTTCAAGGCATCCGAGTTAGGCAAAGGTCGCAATCTTATGGCATCCAAACTTGAAGGAACGTGGAACAAGTTGCGCCCGAATCAAGAACGGCAGACAAAAGCCGACAGCAGGGAATCCGATATTCGCCCGGACTATAACGATTACAGACCTGACACCCGGCGTGTCGATATTGTCCATGATGACGAGACCCACACCCGTTTTATCCCGGAACAGGTCATGCGCGTGTTCGATGACGAGTTTGACTTCCGGGAGGTTGAGAACTGGGCCGACCTTATCAATGAGGCTTGCTACCACTTCGCCGTCGCGATGAGCTTCATGTCGTTCCTGAACGCGCCGACCTATGTTTCCGGCGGCGGAGGGGCATCGAACAACGACCTCCCGAAGAAGCGTGACGACATCGAGGAAGAGATAGCCCGCGCCCGTCGTTGTGCCGCAGCAGCCCGGTCGAAGATAGGAATTGTGAGAAGAAAAGGAATCAGAAGATAACCGATTTATTTATGGCTCTTAAAAAGATTGACGTATCCGATATAGACAGCGCGATAGCCGAGACGAGAGAGGATGAGCTGCGGCAGAAAGAGATCGAGGCGCAGAGCGACCTCGCCTTGCAGATCCGGCTCTTCATGAAAGAGGCTCCCTATATAATCCGCGAGATCCGGGAATCCGCATCGCCTATGGACGCTCAAAAGTTCTCATCGGCAGTCAGTGAGAATCTCCAGAAGACCGCGACCGAAATGGCTGCGACATTCAACGCCAAAGTCAAGCCTATGGCAGATAAGATGGAGACCGCAAGGAACTGCGTCATCGTTCCGGCACTCTCCGCCTACATAATACTCTTTTCCCTGATATGGCTGTTCGTATTTCTCGCATTGGTAATTTTCGCAAATTCCCAAGCCATACATTCCGAAGAGATAAATTCGCTTGTCTCCCTGATAATCTTCTTTTGGGTGGTTTCAGTAGCACTCGTCACCTATATCACCCGAAAATTCAAATGGCAATGAAAACGCAAAATTCAAAAATGTTACCCGACCATTCTCCGCATTCCGATACATTCCGGAAAATGCCAATAAAACACCTCCGGCGTGACCGCATTGTTACCCAATTGAAAACAACAGTTTGTTACCCGTTGATAATAACCACAAAACATAGATGTATTGAGAATTTCCACCAAATCGTCAACCACGGCTGACGATTTAGGGTTCTTGGCTTCGATAATCGGTGACCATTCCTCATAAAAAATTCTCATGTATTTGAGATTGGTCTGAGAAAAGCCCTTTAGACCCGGCAGCTCCTTGCGAAGTCGCTCTGAGATAGTTTTTATGGCTCCAGTTCCCCAGAAGCCCCCACGAGAGTTCGCTGAGATATACCTGCCTATACCATAGTATAGTGACAGCATTTCCCGGTTGACCAACTTCGCAGCCTGATACTGACTGCGAAGAATAGCTTCTTTTATTGTCTGAATAGCGATGTTATAATCTGCTGCGTTATGCTGAATAATTGCTTCCTTTGTCATAATACTGCAAATTTACTGATTATTTGTCGGTTGGTCAAATTTCCTTCAGAATCGCGCACCGAGCCAAGGCTCGATATGCGCTATTTGCCAACTCGCGAATAAGATTATCTGTTGATTGCCGAAATTACAGCCATTATTTGCTCCGGGGTCATACCCTTTAGCAATTCGATTGCCTGCTCTTCTTTTGTCACTCCTGATTCCTCCGGTGCTGTTGCCGAGGATTGTTTCTTGGCGAAGACATTGCGTAACGTTTTATCAGTCTTGGAAGTGTCAAAGACATGTTGGGGAAAAATTGGGGGATGTTGGGGGGAATGTCTGATTCTTCTATATGATGTCTGATTCTTCTATCTGATTCTGATTCCGATACCGAGCATTAGGTTCTGCGGATCTTTGAAACTGCCGAGACTATAACCCGCGTTCAGATAAAGATTACGGGTCACGAATGTCTTTAGAGTCAACGACTGGTAAAAGGCTTTGTCTCCCTTCGGATTGATTATGTCATATCCGATTCCGACATTTACCGAAAATATCGGCATAGTAAGTTCTGCGTGTGCTGACAGCCCGACACCTATCTGTTTGCCTATTGGCGGTCTCCTGAACTTAATCATATCTCCTGATGTGCCTTCAACCCAGTATGGGGATAACCCTGCACTCTCATCCCACTGAACGTCAAGCGACGGACCTATTGCTACCCATCGGTTAAGAGAACGCATGGGGGAAAACTGCAGTCCCGCGATTCCGAACTTCCCCGGACATAACTGAGGCTCTGACGGATTTCCAACTGAAACAACACGTTTACGCCATGCTCCGTAAGCCATAAGGTCGTAGAACCATCGTCCCCGATCGGCTTCTTCGATAATGCCGCTGTCGAGAATGGCATTGCCGCCCTTTTGCGGATTGATGGTATAGGTCAGTCCTATAGACGCACCTATATAATTCACCCCGGCGTTTGGCCAGGATGTGTTTCCGTTAGAATAATGGTTTGCAGAAATGCCGAATGACATTTGCCATCTTTCCGACAGAATATATTGCAGTTTCAAACCAAGACCCATGTGTGCCGTAACAGCTGTGCTAACAACGGCATTGTTGTCGGCTGTTTCCAGATCATAATGCTTCCAACCGAACGCAGCGCCAAATTGCCATTCGTATGCAAGCCTGAGACAATCATTGAAATATACGAACGGGGCACCTTGATAGACGTATGCTGAAACAGGAGTTCCGAGTAAAGAATTTGAAAAAAATGTTGTCGCGCCCAAACCTATTCCTTGATATAATCCCTTGTATAGCATTCCCTCCCGCGTAGATTGGTCAAAATTGAAATCAGCCCTGACGCTTCCGGAGAATGCGGCGTTTATATGCTTTCCGGCGTTATTGTTTCCTTTAAGGAAACCGTTTGAGCCCGGCACCCATGCGGGGGTCAGTTCAGCCCCGACATTCCAATGCAAAGGTCTCGAGAAACCGGACGGAACGAAATCTGACGCCGTTATGGAAAGGCAAAATGCCATAGCTGATACAAAACAAGATATTCTATTCATATTCAACACTATATTCATAACTTGTCGCATAAACGGAGGTCCATGCTGCAGGTACATCATAAGTCTGTTCGGCTACGCTGTTGGAGAAAATGATTACACCATCCTGCGTGGCTCGTGTATAGTTCAGTTTATATGACACTTTTGCCTTCTTGTAAGGAGGGACTTCCACAACTATTTTATTATCCCAATAACGGCTGGGGGTGAAATCGCGACGTTTGCCAAGCTCTATGTCTTTATATTCCTCCCATGTCCACTCGCTGCCATCATATGTAAGCATCGGGATGTCAACTGTCGCGCCACTCGCCCAGTTTTCCGCAGGCATTACCATATCGCTGCACTTTGAATCAAGAAAAGGGTTTAACTCAAGTTTCTGGGTAATCGAGCTATTGTTGGTCATACTTGTAGCATGCACTGACTGACTAAAATCTTCTTCAAGTTTAAGACTGCCGCTTGTTTCCCAGAAGACCACCGATAATTTACCTCCTTCAGTAACAGTGACATTGATGTATTTGGTATCGCCATATTCATAGTCGAGGCGGATAGAGAAAGCCGCGTAACGCGATGCATTGTAGATACTGTTGATATAGATCATCTCACCCAGAAAACCGATGGAATACCATGTTCTGGGATTATCATACACAATGCTCCCCAGCTCCGATGCCGGGCAATCGGAGTTTACCTCATTGCCTTGGGAATTGTAGTAGCGCACATATTTCTTATCATTGGAGCTATAGTCAATCTGTATTTGTGCCAGTCCTTTTCTGGAAAATGGAGACGACCATTGTCCGCCTTCGCCCTCGATTGTAATATCCGTTATTTGGGGCAAGTCGGAATCATCTGTAAATATATCGTTATTGCAAGAGGTTATAAACGCACAGGTCAAAACCGCAAAAAAATAAGTTATGTATTTTTTTATCATGGGTCAAACAGCATTAATACTTAGAGTGTGTTTGAATTAACGAAGCTTAATGATGAAAAAAGTTTAAGAAACTGTTTAAATTTAATTCGAATTTTTTTATATAGTGAATCTTGTGGCTTCCTTGAGGTCTTTTATGGTTGTTTTCACCGAGTCTCATCGGTCACATAGCCCGCTATGCTCCCTCTTCGACTCGTAAAAACACCGCATAAAATCCTCTCAATGAACCTCACAATTAAATTTAAACAGTTTCTAAATCACTTCTTATTATAGCTTACAAATCTACAATAAAATCTGAGATGTCACAATAGCTCACAGAGATTTTATGTTAAAAATTATGCATATATTATAAATTTTAAAAATAATCGCTATATTTGTGCCAAAATTTATTATAAGGCGATTATAAGACAAGTCGGGCATCGGATTTTGGATTTGCAATACAGGCATTTAAAACTCCCGAAGATTTGATGTCTGACAAAAATAAATAAATGATTTGGCATTATACCGAAATTTTTGAATAATCCTATGCGGTATATTTGTATTCTAAGAGAGGTGAGTTTTTATTTACACGCAATGGCGATAGCCATCGCGTGTAGCTTCATGTCCGGACATGAAGCCAGCGCCTCAGACTTTTCATCCGATTCGTCCAGAGTTGTTTTTCGTGAAAAAATCTTTTTTCACAGAGCCTCTTCCGACATTGACTCCGAATATGCCGACAACAGAGTCCGCCTTGAGACGATAAGAGAGTTTCTGCAGAAAAACCGGAATGACAAAAATAATGTTTTGCGTCTCGCAATCAACGGTGCCGCATCACCTGAGGGGGACACTCCTTACAATGAAAATCTTGCATTCGACAGGGCTGCATCACTGATGAGTCATTTCGGAATCTACAACATCAGTCTCAAAGGAACGGTAATCACAGAATCGGCAAAACGCAACTGGCCTACATGCAGATATGCGGAACTTTCTGCCTATACCACAGATCCGTCACATACGCAGTTTCACACAGCAGCGCCGGAGACACCGGCAGAAGCGACTCACGCCAACGGCAACACACACTGTTGTGACATAGCCCGGTCTGCATCGGAACGTAATATTTACGGAAATCAATCAGACAGCCACGCCACTACCGTGCAGGCTGCAGATGTCTCCGCCGCCGACACAGTCATCACCTCTGAAAAGCCTGATGCAAAGACTTTCCGACTGATGATCGGAACAAACATGCTCTACGACGCCGCACTTGTGCCTAACATCGGCATCGGAGTAATGATCGGAGACAAAGTCTCTTTATGGGCAGACTGGATGCATGCCTGGTGGAGCAACCGCGACAAGCGCAGATACTGGCGCATATACGGCGGAGACTTCGAAGCGCGCTGGCATTTCGGTCACGGACGGAGCGCCAACCCCCTCTCGGGTCATCGTCTTGGCATATACGCCTCGATTCTCACTTACGACATACAGTTCGGACGATCACACACCGGAATAATGGGCGATAAATTCAATTACGCCGCCGGAATATCTTACGGCTACAGTCTGCCGGTTGCCCGGTGTCTTAACATCGATTTCGCCCTCGGAATCGGATATATGTGGGGAAGATATATGAAACAGCGACTTATCGACACCCACGATGTGTGGCAGTCTACCCACAACCGCCGCTGGTTCGGTCCCACGAAAGCCGAAATCTCGCTTGTGTGGCTGATCGGTCCGGGCAATATCAACGAAACTCGCAAGAAAGGGGGTGACCGATGAACAAGTTTATCTTCCGCGCGGCGGCTGCCGTCGCATCGCTTCTATGCCTGCTGCTGACATCGTGCAACCACCGCGAGCTATGTTACGACCACGAGCACTGGATCGACCTTCAGGTCGCCTTCGACTGGTCGGAAGAGCCCGCAGCCGCCCCCGCCACCATGGTAGTATGGTTCTTCCCCGCTGATGCGGAGACCGAAGGGGGCCCGCGTTCCTACGAATTCGGAGGAAACCGAGGCGGAACGATACGCATACCTGCCGGTAAATACCGCGCCGTATGCTTCAACGGAGGCACCGAGACACTTCTCGAGCGCGGCTCGGCATTCGACAACCTGCATCTCACCACTGAAAGCCAGAGCCTGCTCGAACCGATGCACCGCTCCCTGGCAAACGCACCGCGTCCCGAACCCGGCAAAGACCAGGATGTGAAAGGCTCGCCGGAGACACTCTGGAGCTCGACGCTCGATGTCATGGAGTTTTTTCCCGCCATCGCCGGACAGAAAGTCACGTTCACACCCACACAATCAACCACCAGCGTGCATGTTGTAATCACCGGAGTTGAAAACCTCACCTCCGACATAGCCCTGAGCGCGGCAATTACGGGCGTCTCCGAATCATGGCTCGTATCGGCGCAGCGCGGTCACGGCAAAGATGTCACAATGCCCGTCGCCATAAGTGCCACCGGAGACGACACTATCGAAGGAGAATTCAACATATTCGGACATTGCCATGCATCGGAGCTGACGCACATACTGACCGTATACACATCAAACAAATACTATTTCAACTTCGATGTCACCGACGTCATGCATGAATCGCCATCGTCCAGAAGCATCGAGATACGCCTTCACGGTCTCAGGCTGCCTCATCCCGACGGCACAGGCATGAGTCCTTCGATCACCGACTGGGGCGACGGCGAACGGATAGACATAGACATGCTCTGAGTCAGGACAGGTCACAGCAGAATCAAAAAAAATAACAAAATAAAACAACTGAATTATGAAACTTAGGACAATAGCAATGGGCATGGGAGGCATACTCCTTGCCGCCTCCTGCACCAACGATGTAGTAGAGGAGGTGAACATGGGCCAGGAGATCTCCTTCACCACGCGAATGACCCGCGCCAACGCGGTCGACAACGTCTCTGCGCTCAAACAATTCCGCGTATTCGCAAAAGCGGAAAACTATACCGAGACAATGTTTATCAACGGCGAGGTGGCAAAACAAGGCGTAATTTCTTCCGACGAAGATAACCGCTATATCTTTAACATGGAGCATACCTACCACTGGCCTACCGGATCCAACTCCATAGAATTTTGGGCATATGCACCTACAGATCCCAACAAAGCAAGTGAAACCGAAATTCCTGGCGGAAACGGAGCGACTGCAAAGATCACGGCTTCGGGAGCACCTGTAATCGAAAATTTCACTCCGACAAGCTTCACTTCTGTTAAAAATAACAACGGATCCATTGCCCATCATAATTCCGGTGCCTCACACGAGGATCTTTTGCTCGCATACCAGGAGGCACACAGATCGGGTGGCACATCAATCTCTCTTAATTTTGAACATGCACTATCTCAAATAGAGGTAAGAGCTAAAAAAGGAGGCACACAGGACGAGACAGGAAATACCTATAATGTAATGGTCAAAGGTGCGTGGATTGTAAACGCACGTGGCACAGGCAACGTGACTTTTGATGAGAACGAAGGCAACAAACTCTCATGGTCTACAGACGGAAGTACAAAAGTAGTATACGGCTACGAACTTACCGAACCCATATCCCTCGACCACACAAACTCACGCCTTCTTGCGCATAACTCCAATTCCGAGTTGATGCTTATCCCACAAGAACTCGATGAATGGAATCTTGAGACTGACAAAGAGCAGAACACAGCCAACGGTGCGTACATCCTTATCCTCTGCCGTGTGGAGGCTGTGCATCCCGGAGTGCAGCATCCAGGAGGCGGAGATTATGTGACCACCCTTGGCACAGACAAACACGTGCACCAGATGTTCCCGCTAAAAGACAATGAGACCACATTCAACGAGAACCTCTACGGCTATGTTTGTGTGCCTATCTCCACCGAATGGCTTCCCGGCAAGAAATATATCTATACTCTTGAATTCTGCGGACAGGAAAGCGGTGCCGGCATCTATCCTCCTGAAGATGACATGACAGATCTGGGACTGCCCACAGGAGGCGATGGTAAAGAATACATCACAGTTATCCCGACAGATCCGGCAGACCAGAAGAAACCCGGAGATCCAGTTCTCACCAACCCCATCAAATTTTCAGTCAGCGTCAAAGACTGGGACGAGGCATGGAAAGACGGAAACGAGGGCAACATACCCATGAAATGATAACCACACGATCATAATCAGATCCGCAGGCGGCGGGATAAACTGCCGCCTGCGGATATACAATATCACTGCAAAAGAGTGAACGGCAATAAGGCAATAAGAGGAATACAATGATTTTCAACGCATCATCGAAATATTTCAATAAGAAGGCACTTGCAACCGTCGCAACGTGCGTTGTGCTGGCAGCAGGATGCACCGATGAAATGATCCGTTATGACAACGGCGACGGGCGTCTTCGCTTCGACATATCTCTCGATTCTTCATGGACAAAGGGAGGCGTGACAACACGCGGCGCCTCCACCGATATATGCATAGAAGAGATCGACGCCACGGAAGACGGCAGGCAGCTATATCTTATATCGGAATCCGAAGATCTCGACACGTATCCCGCAGCCACGCCGTGCACACGGGGCACATCTACCACCGAAGCCACCTTCCCCACCACCTTCGGCTTGTCGGCGATATGCTACAACAGCAGCGAGCCAGCCTCCGACCTCTCATCATTCACGGCAAACTTTGCCTGCAACATGGAAGTCAAGAAAAGTGATGGAGTCTTCCCCGGTCTTGACTGGCCCGGCTCGGGACGCATCCGGTTTCTCGGCTATGCGCCCTATGCCTCGACAGCCAACGGAATAACACATTCCGCCGCCGGCGAGCACCCTCAGCTCGACTTCACCGTCAGCACTGATGTCAAGAACCATGTTGACCTTCTTCGCGCAAGCGCCGACACCGACGGACGCGGCGGTTCCGCGGTGAAGATGGAATTCCGGCATGCCCTGTCGGCAATCACCGTGCGCACCGGCGATGCGATGCTGTCTTCAGAGATAACCAATGTCACCATTTCTGGTGTCAAAGGGAAAGGTACCCTTGTTCTTTCCTCCGGCAACTGGATCACAAAGGGTGAGAACCAGACATATTCCGTTGCCACTAAAACTACAGTCTCCGGAACTGCGGACAACAACCCATACGCCTCCTCGTCGCTGAACATTGCAGGGAGCAACGATGGCCTTACATTCTTTTTGATTCCGCAAGAACTTACAACTGAAGCAAGACTTTCAATCACCTTCACCGATAAACTCACTAAAACGAAACGCACGCTCAGCGCCTCGATTGGCGGAAGCGGCAAAAAATGGGAATCAGGCAAACTGTATTCATATTCCGTATCATCAACAGGAGTGATCATTACTCCGATAGTTGAGATGACCGATACCAAGGGCAACTCACTTCCAGACTCAGTGCCCTATACCGGCATGCTACATGATGTCAGATTAAAAACATTTGTGCGGGTAACCCAAAGCGGAGTAGAAACCAAAAACTTGGCAGTGCCGGTGAAAATCATGGCAAAACCTGACAATTCAACAGATTGGGAAGAAGTGACCTGGCTGCCCGATGATGAGACATCAGGCACGAAGCCGTCATTATCATCCAGAGACGGCTCACTGATTCTCCCCCCGCAACCGGTATTTAAAAACACCCTTCACAAATATTTCGAAGGGAAAGAAGAACTTGCGGATACACGGGATCTCTCTTCCGCCGAATCTGCAAATTGCTATATGATCAGCAATCCCGGCACCTACAGATTCCGTACAGTATACGGCAATGCCTTAAAGAACGGCGCGCCGAATACAAGCGCCTACACAATCAACAGGACAGGACCGGATCCAGAACCAGGTATGAAATGGTTTGTGGATCATTCAGACAAAAAAATTGAAACTCCATATATAAAAGAGCAGATCTCCCAAAATGGCGAGACATTGAAAGACGCCTTCATTCTATGGGCAGACTCCCCGGAGCTGATAGATAATGTAACACTTGAAGATAACGGAGATTACATAAACTTTCATGTCGGCAGACACACCATAGCCCAGGGAAACGCAGTCATCGCATTACGCAGCGACAAGAACAATATCGTATGGAGCTGGCATATCTGGGTGACAGAAAAGGACTGGTCGGAAAAACGCATCACGACAACCGATGCCTTAGGCAATACTTATGTTCTTCCCCAGACCACTCTTGGCTACTGCAACGCACGAGGAAAATCACCCAAAAGGAGCATAAAGGTGAAATTTGTATTTGACCTTACAAATTCCGGAGGCAAGAATCTTGAAGTAACCAGTCTGAACGGCAAAGACATCGAATTCGGACAACGGGAGATCCTTGCATCAGACGCAGGTGACAACCCCTATTACCAATGGGGACGCAAAGACGCGATGGTGCCCGGGATATACGACAAAAACGACCATCCCACAGAATCTCCGTATTATTTCAACAATGGAAACAACGCATTAGGAGAATTGTCCATGGTCAACAAACCGGTCTACGATTATGATCCGGAATACAGATTCACACGTTCCGTTACAAGAAGCGGCGCTTCATTGGGACAATCAATCTCATTTCCCCACCATTTTATAATGGGAGATGTTGTGGGGGATGATATGACCTACAGACAGCACTGGCATAACGACAGCAAAGTCAGTGAGAAGTATCTTGAATCCGGAAAGAAAATGTATAACGCATGGAATTCAACTGCTTCCCATTCCGGAGTAGGGCAACCTGTAAATTCTTCGTTAGATCCCAAAAACTGCATCCCGGTCACAAAGACCATTTATGACCCGTCACCCGCAGGATACCACATTCCTTCGGCAGCTGCCTTCAGCGGCATGATCAACTGGGGTGGCAGCTACGGCTTAATTGAAATCTATGAATCAAATATCCCTCAATGGGATGAAGCGCGCCGCTGCTGGACCATGCACAGCAATTCAGACGGTTCGGGAGACATTGTGACTCTTTATGCCACAGGAATTAGAGACATGAGTCTGAAAGGGGCTATAGGAGCAGGCGATTATAATACCTATTACACGAATGAATGGCTTAAAACAAACACCTGGCCTGCGTTCCGGACCACAACATTTATTGCATCCGCAACACTGACAGGCACTCAGGTCATGATTCTTTACTGCGACACAAGAAACTTCAAAGTCACTCCCAACACATTGACCGGAGGACAATCGTTCGGAACCATGGCACAATCCAACAACTCATACGGCTTCACGGTATGGCCGATGGCTGAGTGAAGACACTTCGAGAAAGACATTTGAAAAGACAGGAACGGCACCCGGGTGTCATTCCTGTCTTTGTGTTTATGAGGTTCAGGAGCGCGGTTGCATATAAGCTGATTTTCCATACTTTGCCTTGAGAAAGGCACGGAGAGAGAAGTGTTATATAACGTGATATATATAGAAGAAGTGTGAAGAAGAAGGGAAGCAAGCGACAAAAATTTTGAGGTTCTAAATTTAAATGTTAATTTAGTGGATAAATTCCGACACAAGTATGTGCTTATGAAAGATAAAATGGAAGATATGAATCCCGAGACCAGAGAAATGGTCGAGATTCTTGAAAATGAAAGTCCGGCAATACGCATCGGCATCGTGGCGAACTATTCCGACGGCTACGAGACTCGTATGCTGCTCACACCCGAAGCATGCGGAATGCTCACTTCCGGCGGCATCAAGGTATGCATGGAAAGCGGTGCGGGAAGCGACATCAGCTTCCCCGACGAGAAATATGCCGAATATGGTGTCAGGATAGTAACACGTGACGAGGCGCTGTCGGCGCCTGTTGTGCTCTGCTACACACCTCTCAAGGCAAAAGACATCAAAAAGATGCAGAAAGGGGCGGCGCTCCTGTGCATGATGGATAACATACTGTTCGAACACTCCACCGTCAAGGCTCTTCTCGACAAGAAAATAGCCACCGGCTGCTTCGACAACATGTACAGCCATAACGATGAGCCTGTATTCGCGAACATTATCGATGAAATCGACGGACGCGCCGCGATAATGTATGCCGAGGAAGCCCTTTCATATCTCGGCGGCGGCAAGGGAGTTCTTCTTGCCGGAGTCGCCGGCATCAATCCCTGTGAGGTGCTGATCATCGGCATGGGCAACGACATGATCTCCGCCGCCAAGGCAGGAGCCGCCACCGGGGCACGCGTCACACTGATGGACAACGACACCTCCACGCTGCAGGTTGCAAAAGATCTCACCGGTCCGATGGTTGAGGCTATAGCCGTACATCCGCGTGTGCTCTACAACCGGGTGAAGACCGCCGATGTCATCATACTCGGCAACACCACACGCCCCTTTGAGTTTCCCAACAACCTCAAGGCGGCGATGAAAGAAAACGCCTATGTGCTCGACATGAACGAGACACACCCGTCGGTATCTGTGCCGCGCACAGTGGCAATGGCACTTTCAACGGCACTGGTGAATTTCTTCGACGAGATGGCGATAAAGAACGGATTCTACGGAATGGTCGCGACCACACCCGGCGTCCAGTTCGGAATTGTGACTTATGAAGGAAAACTTGTCGACAAGCTTATCGGAAGCTATCTGGGCTTGCCGAGCGTAGACATAAACGTCATGCTCTCAGCCGCAAACTGACCCCTGAATGAACACGAGGAGAAGTCTCATCCACATAGTCTCCTCCAACAAATGGGGAGGAGTTCAGACATACGCCCTTGACATCTGCCGCCATTATGCGGAGGCAGGGTGGGAAGTGACAGCCCTGACGCGCAACGCCGTCGGGGTTGACGCCCCTTTTGCCGAAGCGGGCATCGGTCTGCTCCACGCCCCGGTAGGCGGCTTCTTCGATCTCGCCTCCCCCATGACGCTCGCCCGCAAACTCAGGGAATCGCCACGCGGCGCCACTGTCGTGCACACCCACAGATATCGCGACGCATTCACAGCCCTGCTGGCAAAAAAGATAGCCAACAGACCCGATGTCAGGATAGTCACGACACGCCACTCCGTAAGGCGCGGACGCGACACCCGCGTCTTCCGCAAGATCTATTCAGGCATCAGTGCCCACATATTTGTATCGGAGATGTGCTACAACGCATTCCGGCATTCACTCAAAAAAGACATAACACTGCCGCCCGAAAGAATCCACATATTGCGCAACAGCATAAACGCCGAGACAGACACCCCCCTGCCGGAGCCCGGTCACGGACCGGTAGTGGCGCTCTATCAGGGTGCGCTGGTAAGAGGGAAAGGACTGGAGACACTCATCGATGCCATGTCGCTGCTGAAAGGGACACGACTGCGGCTCCGCATCTCCGGCATGGGTAATCCAGATTATCTCGACATGCTCCGCAGGCGTGCCACACAACGCGACGTGATGGAGAACATAGACTGGAACAGCAAGACAGCCTCCACGCAGGAAGCCTGCGCCGAGGCTCATTTCGGCGTTGTCCCCTCCACCGACACCGAGGCATGCAGTCTCGAAAGCCTGCGGTTCATGGCAGCCGCCCGCCCGCAGGTGGCAACATCCAACGGCGCTCAGAAAGAATATCTTGAGAACGGGCGCAACTCCCTTCTCGTGGATCCCGGAGATGCCGCATCCCTTGCAGAAGCGATGCGCACGCTCGCACTCGATTCCACCCTCCGCACCCGTTTGGGCAAAGAGGCGTATGATGATTATTCACGCCATCTTTCATGGCATCATTTCATAGACTCTCTCAATAAAATATACACAGAATGAAAAAAGCACTTATCACCGGCGTTACCGGACAAGACGGCTCCTATCTGTCGGAGTTCCTTATATCCAAAGGTTATGACGTTCACGGCACAATACGCCGCAGCTCAACGGATTTTCGCGAGCGCATAGCCCATCTCGAGGGCAATCCCCGTTTCCATCTCCATTACGCCGACATGGCAGATTCGATGAGCCTCATGAAAGTGATAATGGACGTGCAGCCCGACGAGATCTACAACCTCGCGGCGCAGAGCCACGTGCAGGTATCGTTCGATGTGCCCGAATACACAGCCAACACAGATGCCACGGGAGTTCTGCGCGTGCTTGAGGCAGTGCGCCAGACCGGACTCGCCGACAGATGCCGCATCTATCAGGCATCCACTTCCGAACTATACGGCAAGGTGGAGGAAGTTCCGCAGAACGAAAAAACACCTTTCCATCCCTACAGCCCCTACGCCGTGGCAAAGCTCTACGGCTTCTGGATCGTGAAGGAATACCGCGAGGCATACAACATGTATTGCTGCTCCGGCATCCTCTTCAACCATGAATCGGAACGACGCGGCGAAACCTTTGTGACACGCAAGATCACCCTCGCGGCGGCAAGAATCGCGCAGGGGAAGCAGGACAGGCTCTATCTCGGCAACCTCTCGTCGCTACGCGACTGGGGTTACGCGCCCGACTATGTGGAATGCATGTGGCTCATGCTCCAGCAGGAGAAACCGGAAGACTTCGTGATAGCCACCGGCCGTCAGCACTCCGTAAGGGAATTCGCCACACTCGCCTTCGCACGCGTAGGCATCACTCTGCGCTGGGAAGGGGAAGGCGCCGACGAGAAAGGCATCGACACCGCGACAGGACGCGTACTTGTGGAAGTATCGCCCGATTTCTATCGCCCCACGGATGTGGTGAACCTCTGGGGAGACCCCTCCAAGGCAAGGGCAACACTCGGATGGAACCCTACCAAGACGTCGTTTGAAGAGCTTGTGAACCGCATGGTGGATTCCGACATGAAGAAAGTGGCGATGGAACGTGCGTCGGAACACGTGCGCACCAATCTTGAAGAATATCTTGAGAAAGGAATCGTAAAATGATGGAAAAAAAATCGAAGATATACGTTGCGGGACACCGTGGCATGGTAGGCTCGGCGATCGTCCGCGAGCTCAGACGCCAGGGATATGACAATATCATCACACGCACACACTCCGAACTCGACCTGACCGACCAGCAAGCCGTCAACAGGTTCTTCGCCGCCGAGAAGCCGGAATATGTGTTTCTCGCCGCCGCCAAGGTGGGAGGCATAGAAGCCAACGACAAGGCACCGGCGGATTTCATGTATCTCAACATGATGCTTGAGATGAACGTGATTCACGCCGCATGGCGCAACGGATGCCGCAAGCTGCAGTTTCTCGGTTCATCATGCATCTATCCGCGTCTCGCGCCGCAGCCCATGCCCGAATCGTGTCTTCTCACCTCCTCACTCGAGAAAACCAACGAGGCATACGCGCTCGCCAAAATCTCCGGACTGAAATATTGCGAATATCTCAACCGGCAATACGGCACCGACTTCATCTCCGTTATGCCTACCAACCTCTACGGTCCAAACGACAATTATCATCCCACGCACTCCCATGTGCTTCCGGCACTTATCCGCCGCTTTCACGAAGCGAAAGAGAACGGCGCGGAGAGTGTGACCTGCTGGGGCGATGGCTCCCCCCTGCGTGAATTCCTCTATGTCGATGACCTCGCCAATCTCTGCGTTTTCCTGATGAACAACTACTCAGGCAACGAGACCGTCAACGCCGGCACAGGGAAAGAGCTGTCTATCAGGGAGCTTACACAGACCGTAGCGGAAGTCGTGGGTTATAAGGGAAGAATAGAATGGGACACAACCCGTCCCAACGGCACTCCCCGCAAACTTCTCGATGTGTCGAAAGCCACGCGACTCGGCTGGAGATACAGCACGGAACTCCGCGAAGGGATCGCGCTGGCATACGAAGATTTTCTTAACAATCCGATGAGAGCCGAAAGATAAGAGACAAAGGATGAATGCGGATTTCCTGAAAAAGAACGCAGAAAATATCGTGTCATGGGGGGTGTTTTTCATCCTCCTTGCCACATACTGGCTGACCGTGGCGCCGACAGTGTCATACTGGGACTGTCCGGAATACGTTGCCGCCGCATGGAAACTGGAAGTGGGTCATCCTCCCGGCAATCCGACATGGATGCTCGTCGAGCGGGTCTTCACCATGCTCGCCCCCTCCGGGAAAGAAGCCGCGCTGCTGGTGAATCTCTCAAGCGGACTTTTCACCGCCTTCGCCGGTTTCTTTCTTGCCAGAACCATATATGCCGCCGCCGGATGGGTTGCCGGAGCACTCCGCCCCCGCCGATGGCAGGAGCTTCAACGCGCCGTGGCGGCGTTTAGCGGCGCACTCGCCTTCGGATGGTGCGACTCGACATGGTATTCCGCCGTAGAGGCAGAAGTATACGCCATGTCCATATTCATGACATCACTGTGCGTATGGCTGATGGTGAAATGGGCGTTCTGCCGCACGCAGCCTCTTGCCACACGTTATCTGATACTTCTCGCCTATATCTTCGGGCTTTCACTCGGAGTTCATCAGCTCAACCTGCTCTGCATCCCCGCTCTCGCCATAATATGGGGGATAAAGCGGGGAGTTCGCAAATGGTGGAAAGTCGGCTTCATGTTTCTTCTCTCTCTCCTTGTCGTGGGATGCATACTCACCGGCATAATGCCATCCACCATCGCATTGGCGGCACAAACCGAGCTCATATGCGTCAACACACTCGGACTTCCATTCCTGAGCGGAGTGGTGATATATGTGGTTCTGCTCGGATGCAGTCTGCTGACCGCACTTGCCGTGACATCGCGCTCCACAAACCGGGGAGTGCTCGCTGCGTCCGTATTTCCCGCCATTTTCCTCTCCGGAGTCTTCATCTTCTCCGGCAATATAGCGGCGGGAGCCGCCCTGAGCGCGATCGCCTCACTGCTTCTGGTACGCGGACACGACTTTACTCCCCGCAGGCTCAACATCTGCATGTGGCTGCTTGCCATGCTGCTTACCGGCTATTCCTCCTACGCGCTGATACCGATAAGAGGCGACATCCCCTCCCCTGCCAACTCCACTCAGCCAGGCGACCCCTTCTCATTCGCTTCTTATCAGGCACGCGAGCAATACGGCGGCGCTCCGCTTCTTTACGGCAACACCCCATACAGCAAAAACATACTCCAGGAGGAATACACGCCTGAAGGCAGACCAGTGTATTCGCGCACCGTCCTCAAACGCAAGCACCCCATCATGACACAGAAAGAGGAGGGGGCGATCATCAGCGACCCATACAGAATGCTCACTTCCGAAGACACGATCTTCAACGAACGGGCTCTCCGCAAGAAAGGTGACGCCTACATCGTGAGAAGCTACGCCGTGGAACCGGTGCTCACTCCCGAACTCAACATGTGGTTTCCGCGCATCACGAGCCGCGACCCCTCTGACCTCCCATGCTTCGCCGACTGGACGGGGATGGAAAAAAGCAATATGACCGAAGTCCCGGTAAGCGAGACACTGGATTCGGCAGGAAACTACAACACGCGGCTTAACGCCGCAGGAGAACGCGCCGAAGCGAAGTCTTACAGACCTACCTACGCGCAATCCATGAAAATGCTGCTCACCTACCAGACAGGATACATGTATTTCCGTTACCTCCTATGGAATTTTCTCGGACGTCAGAACGACAAGCACTCCACCGGAGAAGTCGAACACGGCAATTTCATAACCGGAATCCAGCCCATCGACAACGCGATGCTGGGAGCCGAAGACGCACTTCCATCCTCCCTGGGTAAAGACAACAAAGGCAGAAACCGTTATTTCCTTCTTCCGTTCCTGCTGGGAATCGGGGGCATATGCACTCTGCTCGCCGCCGGCAAAAGGGGACACAAGACATGTCTCGCCACCGCCATGCTGTTCATCATGACAGGACTGGCGATTGTGGTCTATCTCAACCAGTCTCCCGGAGAACCGCGTGAAAGAGACTACTCCTTCCTCGGTTCATATCTCGCGTTCGCCATATGGATAGGTTTCGGAGCATTCGGAGCAATGAGACTCGCCGGAAAATATGCCCCTGCGGCGTCACTCATCCCGCTCTTTGCCGTAGTATGGATGTTCATAGAGAATTATGACGACCACGACCGTTCGGGGCGTCTTGCCGCGTCGAGAATAACCGCCAATATACTCAACTCGCTGGATAAAGACGCGATACTCTTCGTTGACGGCGACAACGCCACATTCCCCCTCTGGTATGCCCAGGAGGTAGAGGGAATACGCAAGGATGTAAGAGTCATAAACCTCGCATATCTGTCGATGCCGCTGTATGCGGCATCGATGATGAACGACTGGGACGGGGCAAAAGGAGTAGCCACTACTCTTCGCCGCGAGGAGATAATCTACGGAGCCCTGCAGTTTCCCAGGATAGCCGCAGACGCATCAGACACCGTTGTCAGCGCCACCGAGATGCTCGATTCTCTCGGCTCCTCCATACGTAAAGAATGCCGCTACAGAAAAGTGTGGCTTAAGACTGGGGAAAACGACTCCATAATGTATAATGTCGGAAATCTCGGCAAGATACCCGGCGGGAGGTCGCTGGATTTCCGCAAGCTGATAATGTTCGACATCATAGCCACAAATGCCTCCTCACCCCACCCGCGCCCGGTCTACTGGCACCGCACCCTCCCTGTCAGACATTATATCGGAATAGAGCAAGATACATCCCCGGGATTGTTTGCCAGATATTACGGACGCTCCACACCGGCAGAGAGAGAGAGAGATTACCTGCGAGGTTTGCGCAAACTCCGCGCCCCCAACGACCTCGACCGCGATGTTTATCTCGACGGCGCCCCCGCCGGTCAGATAAGCTATCACCGCGCCGGACTCCTTGCCGCCACAAAAGACATGGTGAACGCCGGCAGACTCGCGACCGCCACACGGCTTGCAACCGCCGCCGATTCGCTGATGGGAGAAGACCCCGACACATACTCCTCCGTGCATGACTCCGATACCATATTCAACACACGGAAAGAGATTCACGCAGTCTTTGTGGCACTCTCCGACTCGCTCAGAACCTCCCGAGACCCCTCATTACGCGCAATGTCGGAGAAATTCAGGCGGCGCGCCGGGGTATTCTCGCACCGCGACAGCGTCTACCGCCAGGAATGGAACAGATATTATCGAACTTTACCCCCGCATTTGCGGTTAAAGATTTCAAGATAATTATTAATTTTGCATGTAAATCGGCTTCCACGAAAGGAAACAGACCCGTATTCGGACAATCGGCGGACTTTCCGGAAGTATCATAAATGTTAAGGTTATGAAAAAAATGATTCTTGTGACTCTGCTCGCACTGCTCGCCATAGCACCCGCAGAGGCAAAAAAGAAAAAGAACACAGAGGGGAACGCACTCATAGCATTCGTCACTGAATCCCATGACTTCGGCATAATTTCCGATGACAAGGGAGTTGTCTCGACTGAGTTCGAATTCACAAACCAGGGCAACGCGCCGCTGGTCATCACCAGTGCCAAAGCCGACTGCGGCTGCACCCGCCCCGAGTTTCCTAAAAACCCCATAGCTCCGGGGAAAAGCGGAAAAATAAAGGTAAATTTCATCCCAAAGGGATATCTGGGCGGCTTCACCAAGAATGTGAAGGTCAAAAGCAACGGTTCCCCGAAAATGAAAGTGCTTAAAATCACCGGGGTAGTCAATCCCAACAAAACCTCGAAAAAATAAACAGGATGAGAAGAACCGTCTTGTTGTCCATGCTCCTTGCGCTGCTGGTTCCGGCAGTCGCACGCGGCGAGATAGTCTGGCTTGAAAAAGAATATGACTTCGGGCTAATGAAAGAGGAAGCCGGACCGAAGACGGGGAGCGTGCGTCTTGTCAACACCGGTCCCGAAGAAGCGGTGATCACCGGAGCGCGACCGAGCTGCGGCTGCACCGGCGTTGCCTATCCGGACGACCCCATCGCACCGGGCGACACAGTGAAGTTCTCTTTCACATACAACCCCCTCGGACGTCCGGGAAGATTCGAGAAATCGATACGTGTATATATCGGCGATTTCGACATGGCGACAATCCGCATACGCGGCAATGTGCTCGGCACTCCCGAATCCCTCTCGACACTCTATCCGGTGGAAGCGGGACCGTTGCGCCTTTCAGAAAAGAGAATGGCGGCAGGCGAAGTGACCTATGGCAAAACACGCCATTTTTTTCTTAACGGCTACAACCAGACAGCCGACACGATCCGTCCCTCCTGGGTCTCCGACGATCCGTCGCTCAGCGTGTCGTCATCATCCGAAGCCGTTGGTCCGGGAGACATCGTGACCCTCAGTTTCTATTTCAACTCACGCCAGAGAACAGAGATGGGACCCTTGGAAATCCCGGTGCGAATCATTTCCGACAGCAAACCGGGGTCTCCGGAGACAGAAGTGCTTTTCACCGCCGACCTGCACCCCGATTTCTCCCGCATGACTCCTGAAGAGGTCAATGATGCCCCGCGATGTTATGCGGCACCCGACAGGATAGATCTCGGCACACTCGTAAGCTCCGCCAGAAAACCTGTGGGATTCAGATTCGCAATCCGGAACGACGGCAAAGCCGAAATGAGGATAAACAGAATCTTTTCGCGATCCGAAGCCATAAAGATAACACGGCGACCCACCGTAATAAAAGGGGGTAAATCGGCTGAAACCGAAGGATTGCTTGATTTCAGCAGCCTGCCGCAGGGAGCATTCAATCTTAAGATAGAGATTCTCTGCAACGACCCGCTTCATCCCGCACGCACGGTCTCCGTTGTGGGAATAAAAGAATGACACCATAAGAATAATACCAAACCTGACTCATAAAACCCGCTCCTCACCAACTGCAATGATTCACCCAGAAAACAATACCGAATACAAAGGACTTCAGGTAAATTCCGGAGTCACTTCGCAGCCTATCACCAATCCGTATCGCCGCCCCGGCAGGCGCAGACCCCAACTTACCGCCTCTGACTATGTGGAAGGTATTCTCAAAGGGAATGTCAGCATTCTCGGGCAGGCGGTGACACTTGTCGAAAGCACGGCGGAACAGCACCAGGCACTCGCCCAGGAGGTAATAGAGAAGTGTCTTCCCTACTCGGGCGAATCACGCCGGATAGGAATCACGGGTGTTCCCGGGGCGGGAAAATCGACCTCCATAGATGTGTTCGGTCTCCACGTGCTGCGGCAGGGAGGCAAGCTGGCGGTTCTCGCCATAGACCCGAGTTCCGAACGCACACAAGGCAGCATTCTGGGCGACAAGACCCGTATGGAGAAACTGTCGCAGCATCCCGATGCATTCATACGCCCCAGTCCTTCCGCAGGCTCACTGGGAGGCGTGGCACGCAAGACCCGCGAGACGATAGTGCTGTGCGAGGCAGCGGGCTACAACAATATCTTCGTCGAGACAGTAGGTGTCGGACAAAGCGAGACTGCCGTGCATTCGATGGTAGACTTCTTCCTGCTCATCCAGCTTGCCGGCACCGGCGATGAACTGCAAGGCATCAAACGCGGCATCATGGAGATGGCGGACGGAATAGTGATCAACAAGGCGGACGGCGACAATGTGGAACGCGCCAATCTCGCGGCGGCACAATTCCGCAACGCCCTGCACCTCTTTCCGCCGACACCGAGCAAATGGGTGCCGGAGGTCGTGACCTACAGCGGTTATTTCGAGCTGAACATCGACAAGGTGTGGGATATGATAGACCGTTATTTCGAATACGTCAAAGAAACCGGTTATTTCGAACGCAAACGCAACGAACAGGCAAAATACTGGATGTTCGAGACCATCAACGAGGAACTGCGTCATAATTTCTACCGTCAGCCGGAAATACGCGCCCTTCTGGAGCAGAAAGAACTCCGCGTGCTCAACAATGAGCAAAGCTCGTTCACTGCCGCCCACGATGTGCTCCACCGCTACTTCTCGATGCTCCGCGAATAACCGCTCATCACAACCAGTGTCAGGGATTCCGCATCGGAAACGGAGATGTCATAGACCCCTCCGGGCACCCGCTCCCCGGATTCATCTTTCAGATTCCAGACAACACACCTTGCGCTTCCGTTGCGCAGGTGTCTGACCGTGCGCCCCCTGTTGTCGCGGATCACGATGTCTTTCCCCGAAGACAGATTCCTGATCTCTACCGGACCGTTGTAACCGGGAGACACATGCGTCATGCTCAGCGACGGCGAACCGGAGCCGGACACAGCCTCCGCACTAACATCCGGGAAAACCTCGGCGAGTCCGAGTTTCGTGGATACCATCAGGGAACCGCTGTCAGGATTCCAGCCAAGACCGTATACACAATCCGACGGCAGCGGCGAGTCAGATGCCCTGTATCTTGCCACGACACTCTTCCTGTCGGCAGATACGCCCACGACACCCTGATTGTTTGTTCCGATCCACATTCTTCCCGCAGTGTCGAATACAATCTTGTTTACATGACATGCATCGGGGATGATGTCACCGGCTTTTCCACCCTCAAGACGCAAAGTCCCGCCGGGCATATACCCGTCTGCGAGTTCCGAACGCGGATTGAAAACAAGTGTCTTTTCGATTGTTGACAGAAGCATCTGTCCTGTAACCGGATCCTCTACGATATTGTTGATACGGGCGAATTCGGAAAGTTGCCCCGCAGAATCCCTTATCGCGGAAAAGATACGGTATTCATCGTCCGATATGTCACCAGGCGTGCCCTTGTGATCAAGTATGATTATATTGTCGTCGTAATTGTTCATGCAGACAACAATCAGATTCTCATTTCCGTGATGACGTGCCGCCGCAACCTTGCAACTCCACGCCGGAAAGTTATCGACCGGAAGCATTATGGTCTCCCAGTTTTTTAACGAAGCCACATTCTCCGGAGCCGACGAATATATCGCGCGTCGTCTTTCCTCCGTGATATATTTCAGCTGCGCCCGAGGATGCGGACCGCCCGCCTCAAATGCATTCGAGAACAAAGACCATATTATATTGCCGCTATCGCACACAGGGGGAGAGAGGCAGCTCAGTGTACCCCAGGTCTGCGTCGGCATCGCCGCTACGAAACCCGGGAAATCACGGAAAAGGTCGTTGTCCGCGGCAAAGCGGATCACATCCCTGTCTATGTCGGAAAGATCCTGAAACATGATTCCACCGAACATCGATCCGCAAACAATCATCCGCCGGTCCAGAGGATCCACAAGCAGTCCGTTGGGGTCAGGCAAAGGAAAACGGTTGATGTTCGACCGATAAGTATTTCCCAACGACTCATTGCCGCGGACAGACGCCGGAGCATGATAAGCATGTGACAGGATTGTCCAGTCACCATCTTTCAGGCTCGACAGCAAAGGGGGATTAATCGGTATATTGCACCACAATTCAGGTTCATAACCATGATTGGTCACAAGCATTCCATAACCGGGAGAATAATCCATATAAGTCGCGATAAACGCAGCCGGAGCCTTCGGTCTCAGAGGTCCCGTCACGTCATTCCAGGAAACGCCGCCCCCCGATGCATCCGCGACTCTTTTACGGCACACGAACGAACCACGGTCACAATACGACCAGAAACTCTCGAAATCCCATGAACCTACGGGCGAGGACATCCCCTCTGTCAAGGCGGACTCCACACACATCTCCCTATGCCCGGCATCTCTCCGTAGCTGCCACACTTTTGATCCGGAGAACAGAAGATAGCCGTCTCTGTTCGGCAATATATTGGATTCATAACGGTTTGTCACCGCAGACCCGGCATCGAGCGCATGGAATGAATCTCTGCAAAGTTCGGCGGCATTCCACTTTCCTTCAGTCAGTTCGCAGCAAACAAGACGATTGTCATTACCCGGAGTTCCCTCTATATATGCGAACCGCGTCTCCGACAAGGGAATCATCGCAGAAACATTACCCGATTCCGTCACTTTACTGAACAGCGAGAAATCTCCGGGACACTCCCCTTCGCACAGCCACACCTCACCCCCGCGATGGGCAAATACATATTTCCCGACACCGCAGATTCTGTCAAGCCCGGTGTCCATAATCACAGACTCAGACAGACTGTGGGTAGAGGCATCCACAACCGCATAGCCGGCATCCGTAGCAATCCACGCGTTTCCGGTTTCCGGGTCGAATGTCACGGAATTTATCACAGACGCACCCGGGGCGGATGATTTCTCCAGATCATCGATTACCGTAACGCGACCGTCGGCATCGACAATATCCATCGTTCCGTCACCATATGCCACGATGACAAAGCGTCCCGCCGGGGAATATGCCGCCAGACGCATATCGGCTGAAGACAACGACACATCATGCACCAGCGGCGTGATCCCCCTGTCAGCCGCATTCTTGTCGTAGCGGAACAGCGTAAGAGAAGGGAAATCATATCCGCCGTACGCTTTATTGTATATCTGCTGATGAACAAGAAAATACGTATTCTCAGGAGTGTCGATTATTCTGACAGGCGTTCTGTCGAAAGAGGGATGCAGTCTCCATTCCGCGGCGGAAGCTCCACACATGCAGACCATAAACAACAGACCCGCAATCATAAAACGAGTCAGCAGAAAACCGTATTTACAACTGTGCTTATTCAAAACAATTCTGCTCTTAAGATTATAATAATTAACGTAAGATTATAATAATTAACGCCAAATGCTTTGGTTATAAGCATTTGGCGTTGACTTTGCGGAAGGGACGAGATTCGAACTCGTGGTAGGATTGCTCCTACGTCAGTTTAGCAAACTGGTGGTTTCAGCCACTCACCCACCCTTCCATTTGAAGGTAAAATTTATTTAAAGTCGCAAACCTTTCCGGATTGCTTCTGCAAAGTTAGATAATTTTTCAGAAATTTGCAAATAATTTTTATCGTCATTGCAGTTTTTAACAAATTCCACTTGAAACGTTAACCTGTCCTCCCTCTGCACATGACCGACAAAACCCCTGGAACTAACTTCTTCAGGGCGTAAAACACGCAAGTAGACAGCGTATACATGACAAAAAAAATTCGCAACATAACAACCCACATAACCTAATGAACTGTCAGGCTTGATGACAAGCAAGACCGCCTTGACACACAAAGTGACATACAACCCGTGGAAAGCATATATAAAGAATCCTGAACCCGTTATTTTCCTGGGTATCGTGAAATTTCTCACAATAAGCCTTGAGACAACGTAACTGAGCGCGCATATTCCGGTCAGGCAATACATGAACCTGAATAAATAAAAGTTCCATTGAAACCATCAACGGAACTTTCATATGTTCTCCTTTCATTACACTTCAGCATCACGGGCGATCGGTTTTGGAATCTGTTTCCAGGTCGAGCCAGTAGGCACGCGAGACATGCACGAGCGAATCGCATTCCGATGCCGGAAAACAGAACTCGATCTGAGGTTGCGAACCATCGTGAATATCAGCCATATACACAGCCTTTACTCCATCATCCGAAACGAAGAAATAAGTCGCTGTTCCGGCAGAGCCTTCGGTTTCCTTGTGTCCCGTAAGAATCATCGACGGTTTTCCGCTGAGCTGAGATCCGACATTATACACCAGCATGCGATAACAGGGTTCTTCCGTACCGTCATGACTATCATGGCTGGAATCAATGCGATATACGGTTCCGTTTTCCATACCCTTGAGACACATTACCGGCGACCACCCCTTTCTGAGAGGCTCCTCGATGCTCCCCATCTCGCGAGCGGTGAGACTGTCGAGCATCATGCGCTCTCTTGCCGAAAGATAACCGACATCGTATATTTCCGTGTCAAGCCATACATACGCGCCACCTTTGAGACCCCATCCCCGCCAGCCGGACTTTTCCCAGTCCTCGGGACGTGACGTGACAATCACGCTCTTGAGGGAATCATCGACAAGAACCGAATAGTATTGCCTCATCTGTTCGGACGTCTCGATATCCTTAAGAGGATAAGGTCTCGACAGGGGATAGCTGACTATGGTCGAGAATGCGGCGCTGTCGTCCTCGGCGACAATGCTCACCAACTTTTTTACCTCTTCCGGGATAGAATCGCTTTGCTCTATGCCGGAAGTGGCTGCGGAAACGGATTTACTTCTGTCGCATGCGGAAAAGGGCAGAAGAAGAAGCAGAAGAATGAATATATGGGAAATTGGATTGACCATTTTTATTTACTTAATTTATTAACTTTGGGAATTCGGAAATATTGCATGACTTTACTGTTCATAAAACGCAAGTCCGGGCAGATATGACTTATTTCTTCTGTACGGCATTCTTTTATGTGATGTTCCCGCCACCTCCTCTTCGACGAACAGATTTTCAAACTCCTCGATTCTTCTTCTTTTAATCTGATTATGAACCTTTCCACGATACCGGCAATGCGCTATGTAATTTCCTCTGATATTCCTGTCACCTTTCCTGAGCTTCCTGACCACAGAAGAACGCATCGTAGCCCCGGAACCGATGTTATAGGCAAGAACGCCCAGCAACAACGAATCGGCACCGAATTCGCGGAATACGGCACAATTCTTCAACAAATCTTTTCTCAGTAATGCCTCAGCCTCTTTTTCCGACAATGTTCTTTTACGGCTGAATTTCTCTCCCGGGAGCACTTTATGTCCATAGCCCACCAAGGGCCAATGCCCGGGGCTGTGCATCCCTTCATACTTTTTAATGATTTCCACCGCCTGTTCAAAGGGAGAGACCTCTGGTCGTGGAATTGCAGGCGCCGCTTTTGCCTTGACAGCAGTGACAGCCACATCGCTGACCACACGCGGTGGTGTCAACAGATCGCACAACATCATGCCGACGACTGCCAACATCATTAATACTGATAACTTTTTCATCAACGTATAAAACAGCCAGAAGCGGAAGATGGTTTGACACATCATTCCGCTTCTGACATTTAATAACATGTTTAACAACAATTTAACAATTGTCGTCACTTGCGATAACAATTTAAGACGGCTTCCCTGTGCGTGATCATGCAGCCCTCCGCTACAAACCACGTATCACAAGCCAATACACCACGGCTGCAAGCACCGCACCTATAATCGGACCGACAACCGGCACCCAGGCGTATCCCCACTGGCTGTCGCCTTTACCCTTTATAGGCAAGATTCCATGTGCAAGACGCGGACCGAAATCACGGGCGGGGTTGATGGCATAACCTGTAGTTCCACCCAATGAAAGACCTATCGCCACGACAAGCAACGCCACCGGTATGGCACCGATACTGCCGAGTCCCACTTCCGAAGCATTCGACTTGTCGCCGATGAAAAGAATCACAAGGATGAGCACAAACGTTCCCACCACCTCGCATATCACGTTACGCCAATGGTTTTTTATCGCCGGTATGGTGGCGAATACTCCCAGCTTCGTCTCTTTGTCTTCAGTGGCATCGAAATGATCCTTATAAAAGACGTATACGAGCGTGGCGCCGCAATATGCGCCGAGAATCTGAGCGAGCACGTAAGGCACCACCATCGCCCAGGGGAATTTTCCTGCCGAGGCGAGACCTATTGTCACCGCAGGGTTGAGATGCGCGCCGGTGAAAGGACCGGCGACAAGCACCCCGCACATCACCGCCAGACCCCAGGCAAGAGTGACGACTATCCATCCTCCTCCCTCACCCTTCGATTTTTTTAGTGACACACACGCCACGACTCCACATCCGAGCAGAATCATGATCATAGTTCCGAGGAACTCGAACACACACTGTATTGTCAAAGAATATTCGTTCATAGCAACAATCGTTTTAACAGCTTATTATGAATTGGGAGTAGGATGAGTACCGGTCAGATCACGCTTCACAGCCTCATGCCATCCGTTGATCTTATCGTTGACCTCATCTTTCCCCGCTTTGGGTTTAAACTCGGCATCCAGCTGCCACTGCTGCTGGATAGACTCAATGCTCGGCCAGTATCCCACGGCAAGACCCGCGAGATAAGCGGCACCGAGAGCCGTTGTCTCGGTGATGCGCGGACGAAGCACATCGGTAGCGAGAATATCGCTCTGGAACTGCATCAGCAGATTGTTGCGCGAGGCACCGCCGTCTACCTTGAGATTGCGGATCGGCAGGTTTGAATCCTTTTCCATTGCCTTCACGATGTCATATGTCTGGAAAGCTATGCCTTCAAGCGCGGCACGGGCTATATGGGCTGTGGTTGTGCCACGCGAGATTCCGGTAATCATGCCTCTTGCCTCCGGATCCCAGTATGGAGCGCCGAGACCTGTGAGGGCAGGCACGAAATACACTCCGTCTGTATCGGGCACTGATGCCGCCAGTTTCTCGACATCCGAGGAGCAGGCTATGCACTGCATATTGTCGCGCAGCCACTGGACCACAGAACCTCCCACAAAAATAGAGCCTTCGAGAGCATAGTTGACAGTATCCCCTATTTTCCAGGCGATTGTGGTCAGGAGACGGTTCTTTGACAGGATAGGCGTGGTTCCGCTGTTCATAAGAAGGAAGCAACCGGTTCCGTACGTATTCTTTACCGAACCCGGTTCGACACACATCTGTCCGAACAGAGCAGCCTGCTGGTCACCTGCGATTCCGGCAATCGGAACATTATGGGCGAATATAGTGGTGGTTGTATGACCGTAAATCTCGCTTGAAGACTTCACCTCAGGCATCATGGAGCGCGGAATGCCGAAATAGTCAAGAAGCTCCTGATCCCATTCGAGAGTATTTATATTGAAAAGCATTGTACGCGAAGCATTGGATACATCCGTCACATGCACATCTCCGCGTGTAAGCCTCCACACAAGCCAGGAATCTACTGTTCCGAAAAGCAGTTTTCCCTCCTCGGCACGTTTGCGGGCACCGGGAACATTGTCAAGAATCCATTTTATTTTCGTAGCACTGAAATAAGCGTCGATTATAAGACCGGTCTTTTCGCGTATCTTTTCCTCCATACCATCCTCTATCACTTTGTTGCAATAATCGGACGTTCGCCTGTCTTGCCATACTATGGCGTTATAGATAGGCTCCTCTGTGTCACGATCCCAGACAATGGTTGTTTCACGCTGGTTTGTAATACCTATTGCCTCTATATTTTTGCCGTTGATGTCGATAGACGAGATAGCCTCTGCAATCACCGAAGCCTGAGAAGCCCAGATCTGATGCGGGTCATGCTCCACCCATCCCGAATGAGGAAAGATCTGAGGAAATTCCTTCTGAGCCACAGCACGTATTGAGCCGCTACGGTCGAATACTATTGCGCGGGAGCTGCTTGTTCCCTGATCAAGTGATAGGATGTACTTTTGAGAGTCCATAGTATTTAGTATTAAATGTGAGTTTTCAAGTTGTTCTGAATGAAACTGCCGAGAGTCAATTCGTGAACTAATTCAAACTGTTATCAAGACGGATGATTAAGGTCATTTATGCCATTAGGGACAATAAGTCTGTAAAAACACTCAGATCTTAAGGTATCTTATAAATTTCATATCAGCCCGGCTGTTATCCACTGTCAATATCACGTCGGCACCTTCGATAACCGGCATATTATGCGGAAAATGACCTACCGGCATACCATATGCCACCGGAAATCCGGATATTCCGTTGTTCTCCAGAAAGCGTTCTATCATACGTTCCATAGACAGATGGTTCCTGTCGGAAGAAGTTTCCGTAAACTGTCCTACCGCAAGTCCCTTCACTCTTGAAAACACGCCTTGCAGATAGAGTCTATATAAGATACGCTCAACCTTATAAATAGGTTCAGCAATATCTTCAATAAATAACACACAATCTTCCTCTTTTGTATCATTGAGGATGTCGAAAGGTGTTCCCGCGAGTCCGTCGAGCACCGCAAGATTTCCTCCTGTCAGTTTTCCGGATGCAGTTCCGGGGCGGTTAGACGGCATTGATTCGGATTCCTCATGTCCGAATGAGTAACCGGACAGAGTTCCGTTTTTCAGAATATCCATCACCGCGCGTCCGCCTTCGTGCCTGTCGTTGAAATCACGCGCCATAGGTCCGTGTATTGAGACGACTCCACACCTGAGCGAGAATGCGTGCAAAGCGGAAATATCCGAAAAACCTACAAGCCATTTCGGATTTTCACTGAAAAGCGACTCAGGTATATGAGACAACAGATGAACGGCGCCATATCCTCCACGCGAACATAAAACAGCTTTCACATCAGGCATCTGCCATGCCGACAGCAGATCCGACAGTCTGTCTTGCACCGAGGCTGCATAACTGCCGCAAGCCGGACCCTTCGCATGAGGCATTACAACCGGCTCGAAGCCATTCTGCCCGATATAGGCTGCGGCACTGTCGATAAAAACCGGATTCACCACGGATGCGGGAGAAATTATGGCGACCTTGTCACCCTCCTTCAACGTTTCAGGATAAATCATACAGACTGTATTGAGGTTATTATTCGTATCCCTGAACTTTTATCCCCGCTTCCCTTATCACGGAGGCTATGCGGTCAAGTTCCTCCTTGCCGACCTTCACAAGGTTCTCCTCAGGGGTAGATCTGTCTATACTGTAGATCATCACCTCCTTAGGTCTTATGCGCCTGTAAGCGTCAACAAGAGCGTCTATTTCCTCCTGTGTGGTATTGTCAATCCTTCTGCCGCAGTGCTCTCCTCTGAGCAGCATGGTCTGTATTATACCGGTCCCACCGAACTGACACAGCGATTCCACAACCCGCTCCACGGTAAAATCCTTTGAGGCGGGACGATCTATCAGCCGCATCGTATCTTCCACCGCCGAATCGAGCTTAAGTATATTGTTGTCAACACGTTTCAGAGCTTCGGCAGTCGCTGGATCAAAAATGCGGGTAGCGTTTGTAAGCACCGACACCTTCGCCAGCGGATAATACTTGTCGCGGAGTCGCAAAGTGTCTTCTATGATTTCCGGAAATTCCGGGTGCAACGTAGGCTCTCCGTTTCCGGAGAATGTTATCACATCAAGGGGATCTCCTGCAAGCCGCATGGCGTTCAGTCTGTTTTCGAGCGACTGCGCCACAGTCTCGCGCGGCGGCAGACCCGTAGAGCCCGTGCCTTGCGCATTATAACCCGCCTCACAATAGAGGCAATCGAATGAACACACTTTTCCGTCGTCAGGCATAAGGTTGATACCTAACGACACACCCAGTCTACGGCTGTGTATAGGTCCGAATACCGTGGAATGAAACAATACGGTCTGTTCTTTTCCCATAAGTAAGTATTGAAAATTAGTCTATAATAAGTAAATGCTGTGCTTATTTAAATTTTGAATCTTTTGGATGCTTTCATGATTTCTCATCAGTCGCATAGCCCGCTATGCTCCTTCTTCGGAATCATGAAATCATCTCAAAATCTCCTAAAATTTAATATAAGCTAATTTCCAACACTTACTTATGATGTCAGTTTTTTCCGGTGAGAAGACTCTTGAGATCATGCAGAGTGGTCAGAGCCTGCAGCGGTGTGAGGTTATCTATGTTTATTCCCAGAAGACGGTCGCGTATCTGGCTGAGCAGAGGGTCATCAAGCTGGAAGAAAGAGAGCTGGTAACCGTCGCGGGCTTTCCCGATATCCTTCATGTCACCCTTCCCCTTGATTTTTCCATCCTGACTGTCATTATCATTTTTAGAGCCCTCCTCCAGACGCGACAGAACCTGGTCCGCACGTTTCACAATCGAAGGGGGCATGCCTGCGAGTTTAGCCACATGAATACCGAAGCTGTGGGCGGATCCGCCCCTTTCGAGTTTTCGCATGAACACGACCTTACCTTTGATTTCCTTCACCGACACATTGTAATTCACGATACGCTTGAATGTTTTCTCCATCTCGTTCAGCTCGTGATAGTGTGTGGCAAAAAGCGTCTTAGGTCTGAAATGTCCGTTTTCATGTATATGCTCCACAATTGCCCAGGCGATGGAAATGCCATCGTAAGTCGAGGTTCCGCGTCCGAGTTCATCGAAAAGCACCAGCGAGCGGTTGCTCATATTGTTGAGAATTGCCGCAGCCTCGTTCATCTCGACCATAAACGTGGACTCTCCTGATGAAATATTGTCGCTTGCCCCCACGCGCGTGAAGATTTTATCCACAAGACCGATATGCGCCGCTTCCGCCGGCACAAAAGAACCGATCTGGGCAAGGAGCACGATAAGAGCCGTCTGCCGCAGCAACGCCGACTTACCGCTCATGTTGGGGCCGGTTATCATAAGAATCTGATGACCGTCGGAATCGAGTTCCACACTGTTGCTGATGTATGGCTCGCCCGGAGGGAGACGGCGTTCGATTACCGGATGGCGCCCCTCGGTGATGGAGATTTTCAGCGAATCGTCGACCACCGGACGCACATAACGGTATTCCTCCGCTGTTCTTGCCATGGATAAGAGACAGTCGACCGTAGCCGTGGCAATAGCGTTTCTCTGTATGCGTGGAATAAATGTCAAGGCACCCTGCACAAGCTCCGCGAAAAGTCTGTTTTCTATAGCCGATATCTTTTCTTCGGCACCGACTATCTTTTCCTCATATTCTTTCAGTTCCGGCGTAATGTACCGCTCCGCGCTCACCAGAGTCTGCTTGCGAATCCATGTTTCAGGCACTTTGTCCTTGTGTGTGTTACGTACTTCTATATAATATCCGAACACATTGTTGAAGGCAATCTTCAGCGACGGTATTCCTGTAAGCTCACTTTCGCGGTCCCGTATCTCTTCCAGAGCACGTCGGGAATTGGCATGCAGCCCGCGGAGTTCGTCAAGCTCGGCATCGACACCGGCAGCTATGGCATTCCCCCTCCCCAACTGGTTTGGCGCGTCATCCACAATCACACGGGCTATAGTCTCGTAAAGCTGCGAAGTATCGCTCATTTCCCGCGACATCCCGACAAACACCTCCGAACCGGATTCCGACAGCACATTCCTCAGAGTGTCTGCCGCCCGCAGAGAATCGCGCAACGAGACAAAATCCCTCGGACCTATTCTATTGGAAGCCAGTTTCGCCATAAGTCTCTCAAGATCTCCGACGCGCCTGAGAGCCTCCTCGCATCTGTCGCGACACGCCACATCACGGAAGAAATACTCCACGGCATCCTGACGCCGCGTTATCTCCTCAATATCCAGCAGCGGAAACGACACCCACGACCTCAGCTTGCGTCCACCCATGGGGGTGACCGTCTTGTCGATCACCTTGAGAAGCGAGAGCCCCTCTTCCGCCAGAGGATTAAGAAGCTCAAGATTGCGTATCGTGAATTTGTCGAGTCTCACGTACCGGTCGCCGTCGATGCGTGCAAGCGAAGTTATATGCGAGATATTGGTGTGCTGGGTGAGGTCGAGATAATACAGCAGACTGCCCGCCGCCACAACCGCCTCATGCATGCCGTCCACACCGAATCCCTTGAGCGATGCCGTGCCGAAATGTTTTACGAGGCGTTCGGTTGCCGCATCAGAGGTGTAGACCCAGTCTTCAAGTTCGAAGACACTGCATTTGTGCGAGATATTCTCTTCGCAGAACTGCCGTGTGCCATGCATGCGCAGCAACTCCTTAGGAGCGATATTCGCTATCAGTTTGTCAACATAATCCTTGTCTCCCTGCGCACAGAGGAACTCTCCGGTAGAAAGGTCGAGAAACGCCACACCGACAGAAGACTTTCTGACATGTATGCCGGCAAGAAAATTGTTTTCGCGCGGCCGCAAGGTATTGTCGTTCAGATTGACGCCTGGAGTGACAAGCTCAGTTATCCCCCTTTTCACGAGCTTTTTGGTGAGTTTGGGGTCTTCGAGCTGTTCGCATATCGCCACACGCTTGCCCGCCCTTACGAGTTTCGGGAGATATGAATCGAGTGCATGATGCGGGAATCCGGCAAGCTCCACATATGCCGCCTTTCCGTTGGCACGCCTGGTGAGTGTGATTCCAAGAATCTCACTTGCCGTTATCGCGTCTTCCGAGAATGTTTCGTAAAAATCGCCCACTCTGAAAAGAAGAACCGCATCGGGATGTTTCTTTTTCATCTCGATATATTGTGTCATCAAAGGGGTCTCAGCTATTTTTGCCATTTAAGGAAACAGTTTTAAAATTTGCCGCGCGTAGAAATCATGAGCGCGTTTTCAATGAGGAAAGATATTCAGCATCCACACCGCCATGCCCACATATATAAGGAGACCGACCACATCGTTGGTGATCTGGATGAAAGGTCCTGTGGCGAGAGCCGGGTTGACTTTCAGTTTTTCGAGCGTCAGAGGCACGAGGGTACCGAAAACCGTTGCGAAGATAACCACACAGAACAGAGACGCCGAGACAGCGAAACAGAGCGCATAGTCCCCCGGTTCGGTCAGCATCGTGTATGCAAGCACCACGGCGGATATGACGACAGCGTTGATTATCGCCACTCTCAGTCCGCGCCAGATCTGGTTCCAGAACTCCTTCAGCTCAAGACGTCCGTTCGCCAGACCCTGCACCACAATCGCCGAAGCCTGCACACCTACATTTCCTCCTGTTCCTCCGATAAGAGGGATAAAGAAGGCAAGTGCGGTCACGGCAGCCAGCTGGGATTCGAATCCACCGAGAATCACGGAATTCACGAGACCGCCGATGATGCCGATCAGAAGCCACGGCAACCGCGCCTTTGTCTGAGCCCATACCGAGTCGTCGGCATCGATGTCGGAGGAGATACCTGAAGCGAGCTGGAAATCCCTCTCGCTCTGCTCGCGCACCTCATCCATCACGTCATCGACAGTAATCTGTCCTACAAGCCGACCGATGCTGTCTACGACCGGCATTGCCACAAGGTCGTATTTCTCGAAATCTATAGCCACATCCTCAATCGGCATGTCGGCTTTCACCGACACCGGATCTGTCTCCATCACATGTTTGATTCTGGAGACAGAAGGATGCGTAATCATCTTCTTGAGAGGAAGCACCCCCTTGAGGCGTCCGTCGTCATCTACGACATACACATTATAAATGTCGTCAAGATCTTCCGCCTGATGCCGCATCTCCTTCAGGCAGTCGGGCATCGAAAGATTCTCGTTTACCTTTATGAGTTCTGTACCCATAAGACCGCCGGCGGTATCCTCGTCATACTGGAGGAGATCCACGATGTCGCCCGCCTGCTCCATGTCCTCGATATTGAGGATGACCTCTTCGCGGTCTTCCTCGTCGAGTTCCTGAATAAGGTCTACGGCATCGTCGGTGTCGAGCAGGTCTATGAAATGACCGATCTGCTCCGGATCCATATTCTCAAGGAGTTTCTTGCGATCCTCCTCGTCGAGTTCCATAAGGACATCGGCTTTCTTCTCCTTATCGTCTATAAGGTTGAATGCCCATTCAGCCTCTTTTATGTCAAGGCTCTGGAAGAGTTCTGCGATATCCGCGGGATGAAGACCGGAGAACGCATTGCGTGCCCCCACTTCATCGCCATGCTCGATCATCTCTTCGATAAGCTCTATATCTTTTTCATTCAAATCTTTCACTTCTCTTGTCAGCTGTTGGAAGTTAATAGCAGTCAGAAATTAATAATGGAAAGAGGAGCCGCCGAGAAATTCCCTCAACAGAGACGTGGAGGGCACCTGTTCCGCCGGAATAGCCTTGAAAAGATCAAGGAATTTCAACAGGCGGTTAGCCACCGCATATTGCTTCTGTCCGTGTGGGACACCACGCAGCAATGGCTCCGCATAATCCTTCATCACTCCCAGTTCAAAGATGAGTGAGGAATTGAAAGTGGCGTCGGCATTCTCGGCAAACGGGAAAATCCACGTTTCCTCCCCACGGCGCACGCTCGGCCATCTGCGGAGCGTCTCCTCTGCCGGGATATGCCTGTATTTATGGTCACGCACCATGCGCCGCAACAGACGGTTGTCGGAAGTCGATATCCAGTTATGGTCATCAATGCGCAATGTGGTAAGTGCCGAAACATATATTTTATAAAGATGCCTCGGGTCTATCGTTCCTGTCAGCTCGGGATTGAGACCGTGAATGCCTTCTATAATCAACACATCGTTGGCGTCGAGACGCAACGGCCGGCGAGTTTCCACACGCTTTCCGAGTTCAAAACTATATGTCGGCAAATTTATCTCTTCCCCGTCGAGAAGTCGTTTGAGGTCAGAGTTGAACCGTTCAAGATCGAGGGCATACAGGCTTTCGAAATCATAGTCGCCCGTATTTTTGTCACGCGGAGTGTTGACCCGGTCGACGAAATAATCATCGAGCGAAATCATCTTGGGCACAATAAGATTCGTCATAAGCTGAATAGCCAGACGCTTGCATGAAGTAGTCTTGCCAGAAGACGAAGGACCTGCTATCAGCACAATTCCCGCGTCCCCGCGACTGCGTCTCTCGGCAATCTCGTCACTGATACGCCCGAGCAGTTTGTCATGCATTGCCTCCGCCACGTTTATGAGGTCAGAGGTCTGTCGTTTTTCCACAGCCATGTTCAACTCGCCGACATTCGACACCCTTATGACTTTATTGAATTTCAGATGCTCCGTGAAGGCGTGATACATTTTCTCCTGCATTATTGGTATTGCAGGAGAGTCTGGGTTATCACTGTCGATACCCAGAAGCAGAAACCCGCTCTTGTAGGGACGCAGGTCGAAAACACTCAGATGACCCGACGAAGGGGCAAGCGGCATATAATACGAATCCGCCGTGTCCCCCAATGTATAGAATGGGGTGTAGAGATGGTTTACGGTCTCAAGAAGCCTGACCTTGTTTTCAAGTCTCTCCTCCCGGAAAATTTCAATCACCTCCTCCGTCGGCTTCTCCTTCCTCTTGAACGGCAGGTCCTGAGCCACAGTCTGCAGCATACCCTCCTTTATCCGTTCAACCCCATCCTCGTCAATATGGAACGAATGCCCCGAACCGTCAATCAAGCGGCAATAGTAGCCCCTTGAAATCGAAAGCTCGATCCTCAGTCTCAACCCCGGATACAGTTCCGACACCGTCTTATACAACATCATGCATAACGAGCGTATGTATATGTCGCGGCCTATCGCCGAGCATGCCGGCAGGAACTCTATGCGCTTCGGAGAAAAGAGGGGATAGCTGAGCGCCTCCGCCTTGTTGTTGACCAAAGCGCATATGGGCTTGAAACCGAGTTCGTGCTCCAGTATCGCCGCAACTTCGAGAAGAGAGGTTCCTCCGGCAACTTCTAAGTTGGCGGCAGTGTTCTCACAGAAGATTTTTATAGTATTCATGACGAAATATAGGGAGAGAATGATGCGTTTATTGCAAAATTAATAAAATATTTTGTGAAATTTTGGCTAAATCAAAAAGAATTATTACCTTTGCACTCGCAAAGTATGCTCACACCATCAAATTATTGATGAAAAAAGAGCACAGTTGCATACCGTGGCCCATTCGTCTATCGGTTAGGACGAGAGATTTTCATTCTCTAAAGAGCAGTTCGACTCTGCTATGGGCTACCAATTTATTAACAGAACAGAAAAGAAATTTTTAACAATGGCAAATCATAAATCGTCATTAAAAAGAATTCGCCAGTCGGAGAAAAGAAGACTTGAGAACCGCTACTGGGCTAAAACAGCACGTAATGCCGTGCGTCGCGTTCGTAGAATGACAGACAAAGAGGAGGCAACAGCCGCCTACAACAAAGTAAGCTCGCTTCTTCAGCGTCTCGGCCGTAAAAACATCATCTCAAAAAACAAAGCGGCTAACCTTTGCAGCTCACTCTCGAAGCATATCAACAAAATTTAAAATAGTAAAATCCGCCGCATGAAGCCTTTCGGGCGACAGCGGTCTCGATTTGTGTCGGTCCATTCGTCTATCGGTTAGGACGAGAGATTTTCATTCTCTAAAGAGCAGTTCGACTCTGCTATGGACTACATCCCCAAATCCATCCTATCCCCGAGACCGGCAGTCATTTTCGATTGCCGGTCTCAACTTTTTATCACACGCGATGTTTTAATTGAAATGCGCGATGCGTTGTCGTTCATTTCAATTGTCACGATTCCACTTCAAAAGACAATCACAGCAATGATGCATAAGTTATTTCCACTGCTTGCCTTGGCGGCTGTGTCTCTCTTCCCTTCGGTGGCAAAAGCCGAATGGAACGACTCTATCCGCTATCATGGCGAAATAGGGATAAATATCGCCGGAGGCGAACATACCCCATTTTGGCTGATGAACAATAAATACGGACTTTCATCTGTCGAGCGCAACAACGGATATCTCCGTCTGGGAGCGTTCCACGACATGGACACCACACGCCGGTTCACCTGGGGAGCGGGAGTCGACCTTGCCGTGGCGGCAAGATTTTCATCCGTGTTTGTTGTGCAGCAGCTTTATGCCGAAGCAAAATACCGATGTCTCAACATTATGGCGGGAAGCAAAGAGATGTCCGGATTCATTTCCAATTCCGATCTGGCTACAGGCAACCTGACTTATTCGGGAAACGCTCGTCCTATTCCGCAGGTCAGGGTCGGAATCTTCGATTATGCCGATTTCTGGGGCACCAAAGGATGGTTTGCCGTAAAAGGTTATATCGCATATGGCAAATTCACTGACAACCGGTGGATTGAAAGCTGGGTGAACAAGAATTCCAAATATACGCTCAACACACTTTATCATTCAAAGGCAATATTCTTCAGAGGGGGAAACACTAAAAAATTCCCTCTTGAATTCGAACTCGGACTCGAGATGGCGACCCAGTTCGGCGGACAGTCATACAGCAACGGACACGTAACCTATATGCCTCACGGCTGGAAGAACTTCATCAAGGCTCTTATTCCAATGAAAGGAGGAGATGACACCCCCGCAGGCGAACAGGTAAATGTAGAGGGGAACATGCTCGGAAGCTGGAACTTCGCTCTCGCATGGAAACCTAAATCCGACTGGAGCGTAAAGCTGTATTACCAGCACTTCTATGAAGACCATTCGATGCTCTTTTTCGATTATCCCTGGAAAGACGGACTCTGGGGCGTTGAGGCAAAATTCCCGAAAAACCGCTGGATATCCGAGGCTGTCTATGAATTCATCTACAACAAAGACCAGTCGGGTTCTGTATATTGGGACCATACTCCCGAGATCAACGAGCAGGTCAGCGGACGTGACAACTATTACAACCACGGCATATACAACGGCTGGCAACACTGGGGAATGGGCATAGGAAACCCGTTGATAATATCCCCCATATACAATGCAAACCACAGTCTGAGTTTCCTCTCCAACCGCATGTGGGGACATCATCTCGGATTCAAGGGACAGCCTCTCGACGAATTAGGCTACCGCGTTCTCGCGTCATACCAGAAAAGCTGGGGAACCTACGAAATGCCTTTCCCGGAAACAAAAACAAGCTTCAACCTGATGGCTGAAGTCACATACAAACCCAAGAAACTGAAAGGATGGCAGGCAGACCTCGCCTTCGGAATGGACTCCGGTCCACTGATAGGCAACAGCTATGGCGCCATGCTGAAAATAAGTAAGACAGGATGGTTGTTCGGACCTAAAAATAAAAAGCAATGAAAAGAAAAATATCATATATACTCCCCCTGCTGTGCTCTGTCCTGACGGTCATCGCCGTCACATCCTGCCGCAAGGCGCCTATAAACGGCAAGCTCGACGGTCAGTGGCAGGTAATGACAATAGAACACCTGACCGAAGGGAGGACCGAGACTCCTCATGTAGCCACATACATAGACCTGAATCTTCACGTGGTCAATCTTCGCAGGAATTCCGCCGGAGGCACAGTCGCGGGCAACATGAACTACGACAAGACCGCCTCCACAGTGTCAATGGATTTCCCTTACAATCAGGACAGCGACGGCTTTCTCGCGCTCCGGATGTGGGGGATATACACCAACCCTGTGGTATTCGAGATCATAAAACTTGACGGCAAGCAGCTCGTGATGCGTTCTCCCGCATCAATAGTCACTTGCCGCAGATTCTAACCGGATTCCGACATGCTTAAGGAACATATGTGCGAAGGGGTGGTGGAAGCAGGGTGCGACGAAGCGGGACGCGGATGCCTGTGCGGTCCGGTGAGTTGCGCGGCGGTGATTCTGCCGGATGGATTCAGATGCGATGATCTCAACGACTCCAAGCAGCTGACCGCCGGAAAACGGGAAGAACTCCGACGGCTTATAGAGAAAGAAGCCCTTGCCTGGGCTGTGGTGATGGTCGATGCCGAAGAGATAGACAGGATAAACATCCTCAACGCATCCATAGCGGGAATGCAGCGCGCACTCGACAGGCTATCGGTCAGACCGGGTCATATACTTGTCGACGGCAATAAATTCAAGCCCTATCTCGACCCGGTTCTCAACATGCAGACACCGCATCACACGGTGGTGAAGGGGGATGCCACATACATGTCGATCGCTGCGGCATCAATACTTGCAAAAACACACCGCGACGAACTCATGATGGAATACTCGCGCCAATATCCCGGTTACGGCTGGGAACAGAACATGGGTTATCCCACCAAGGCGCACCGCTCTGCGATCGCCGCTCTGGGTGCGACACCGATACACCGCAAATCATTCCGTCTCATTTAGAGCTTGTTTAAAACGCATGATCATCGACATTCATACGCATCGCCCTTATCCCCAGCCTGAAGGGATAATATCAAAAGCATTACGCCCCGACAGCGCCGAGACTTCAGAAATGAAGACCTGCCAGCTTTATTCTGTCGGAATGCATCCATGGGACACGCAGGATACGGAAGATGCCGGACTGTTTGCCAGACTGGAGGAGATTGCGGCGCAACCCAATGTCGCCGCAATCGGCGAATGCGGAATAGACCTGCTTCGCGGCGCGCCGATGTTCCGGCAACTGCTTGTGTTCCGAAGACATGTCGAGATTTCAGAGAAACTACGCAAGCCATTGATTATCCATGATGTAAAAGCGGACGATATCATATGCGGCCTGCGACGCGACATGAAGCCGACGCAACCCTGGTGCATACACGGATTCAGAGGGAAACCTGCCGCCGCCATGGCTCTGATACGCTCCGGCTGCCACATCTCCTTCGGCGAGAAATTCAACCCCGACACACTTTCCGCGATGCCCACTGAACGCATTCTTGCGGAAACCGATGAGTCCACACTTCCTGTCGAAACCATAATCGCACGACTTTCTGAGGTGAAAGACATGGATTTAACCGAAATCATCCGAAATAATTCAAAGAAATTTTGTAACTTTGTGAGTTAGACTCCTTCTCGCAAAAAATCCGATGAGGGAGCCGTATAAAACTTTCAAGGCTCTATGAGATTTCTCAGAATCATATTTCCTATAGCGGCGGCATGCCTGGGCATGACGTCTGAAGCATTGCGTCTTGAGCCGATAAAATATGGCGATTTCTCCAATTGGGTCAGCCGCGAAGTGGCTGAATCAAAATTGCTTGGCGGAAAGAAAAAGACGATTTACGAAATCGCGCCGACCCGCACCATGCCAGGCAACAACACCCCCTACTCCAACGAAGGCGGCTCACCCTGGGCAACAAGCAACGTCTACGCCAAAGTGGCGGGAGTCGTAAAAGCCTCGGGCACTGTGACTCCGGCTATGGTCAACGGTAACAAGGCTGCGCGCATGGAAGCCAGAATGGAGGAGGTTAAAGTCATGGGAATCATCAACATGGATGTAATGGTTGCCGGGACTATATTCCTCGGACGCATATTCGAGCCTATAACATCTCCGAAAGGACCCTATTCGAAAATGGAGATGGGAATACCCTATACCAAACGGCCCAAGGCACTCGTGTACGACTTCAAGGTGGAAATGCCCGATACCGACACAAGAATAAAATCCACGGGATTTTCCGGCAAGAAAACACTTCCGGGACGCGACAACGCCGAAGTTTATGTGCTGCTGCAGAAACGCTGGGAAGACAAAGACGGAAACATATACGCACAGCGTGTAGGCACCGGAAGGGAACGCTATTCCAAAAGCACAGGATGGACAAAACAACATATGTTGCCTATACATTACGGCGACATATCGAAACAAAACTGGTATAAACCCTGGATGGGACTCCTCGACGGAGACAAGGCATATTATGCCATGAATTCAAAAGGCAAACTGGTGCCTGTTCACGAAACGGGATGGGCACCCGCCGACACCACTCCCACTCATGTGCTCGTCATGGCATCGTCAAGCTGCGGAGAGGCATATATCGGCACCGAAGGACTGACATTATATATCGACAACATTTCCTTCGGATTCTAATCAACAATCTAAAACACCTGATTAAAAATGAAAATAGCATTGACAGGATATGGCAAGATGGGCCATATGATAGAACAGATAGCAAAAGACCGCGGTCACGAAGTGGTCTGCATAATTGACAAAGACAACACGGCGGATTTCAACAGCGAGGCATTCCGCAGTGCAGACTGCGTCATAGAGTTCTCGACACCCGATACAGCTGTAGGCAATATCCGCCACTCATTCGCGCAGGGAGTGCCTGTGGTATGCGGAACGACCGGATGGACCGAGGCAATGCCCGAAATCAAGGCTTTGTGCGATGAAGGGAAAGGGACATTCCTTTTCGCCTCCAATTTCTCCGTCGGAGTGAATATCTTTATGGCAGTGAACCGCTATCTGGCAAAAATAATGAACGGTTTTCCGCAGTATTCCCCACGCATGGAGGAGACTCATCATATCCATAAACTCGATCACCCTTCGGGAACGGCTATAACCCTTGCTGAAGAAATAATACGGGAAAACAGCCGCATATCGGGATGGTGCGAGCCGGAAAACACTCCCGACAGAAAATGCAGCCCCCTTTCGGGCGACAAGGATGGTGACTTATTGGAGATTGACCATATACGCCGTGGTGAAGTGCCGGGGATACACACAATCGAATGGGATTCACCGGTCGACAGCATAACCATCTCTCACAGTGCCAAAACGCGTGAAGGCTTCGCTCTCGGAGCAGTGATAGCCGCCGAATGGCTTGCTGACCGCAAAGGTTTCCACACCATCGGGGAAGTATTCAATTTCTAAGAAGCGACAGTACAATCCAAAATCTGATAAAGGCATCATATCATGCAGAGCGAATCATTTAAAGAACATATAAAAAACATAAAAGCCACACGCTGGGCAAGATTCGGTGTGGTTTCGGCGATATTTTTCCTTTGGGTAATATTGATGGGCAATCCCTGGCTGCTTTTCCTGTGGCTCATATTGCTCGACATATATATAACCAACATAATTCCTTGGGGATGGTGGAAAAAGAAAAAGGGACCGACCCGGATCGTGATGGCATGGGTAGACGCTATAGTTTATGCACTGGTGCTGATATATTTCGTATTCGCGTTCATCGGGCAGCAATACGAAATCCCATCCTCAAGTCTGGAAAAATCTCTGCTTGTAGGTGACCGCCTCTGGGTAAACAAGACTATCTACGGCGCCAGGGTTCCGCAGACACCGATACACTTCCCTCTCGCACAGCATACGATGCCACTGATCAATACAAAGAGCTATCTCGAAAAACCACAGCTCGAATATCACCGCATGCCCGGCTTCCGTTCCATCGAACGCGGAGACATCGTGGTCTTCAACTATCCTCAGGGTGACACCGTAGCGACAAAAATCCCCAACCCCGACTATTACCAGATATGCCACGAGCTCCGCAGGGAAGGAATCGAGAAACCGCTTGAATACATCAAGGCGAACAGCAACATGTTCGGAGAAGTCGTGTGGCGACCCGTGGACCGCCGCGAGAACTATGTGAAACGCGCCATAGGTCTGCCCGGAGAACGGCTACGTATCTCCGGCGACACGGTATATATCAACGGGAAAGCCGTTCCGGAACCTGAAAACGTTCAGTATAACTATATAATACCTGTAAACGGTCCGATTTCGGCGGAGAAATGGCATGACCTCGGAGTTCGCGAAGAAGATCACGGAGGAATGCCGTCAAGAAACGAAATGGCTGGATTCTCATATTATGATGTGCCGCTTACAGCAGCCATGAAAGCGGAAATAGAGACATGGCGGGAGGTTATCGGTCCGTTGCAGCGCGAAAGTCAGAGCGGACTCTTCGACCTCGGCGGAATCTTCCCGCTTGACGCAGACTACGGATGGACACGGACGGACATGGGTGAACTCTGGATCCCCAGACGCGGAGTAACCCTGCACCTCACCCCCGACAATTATCCTCTTTACGAAAGGGTCATCCGCACGTACGAAGGCAACGACCTCACCATGCGCGACGGGAAAATATTCATCAACGGCAAGGAACAGGAGTATTATACTTTCAAGATGGATTATTACTGGATGATGGGCGACAACCGCGACCGTTCCGCCGACAGCCGTTACTGGGGATTTGTCCCTGAAGACCATATCGTAGGCTCACCTCTGTTCATAATTGCCTCTTTTGATCAGGAACGCGGACTCTTCAACGGCAAGATTCGCTGGAACAGGGTTTTCGCCAATCCAAACCCGGATGGCAAAAACATGCGCGACAAATGACGACGCAATATCCTTTCGCTCCATCGGCAGAAATATTCCGGACACTCATTTCCCAAGGAGTGTCCGGAATTTCAAAAAACAATGCAGCCCGCACCGTCATAGAGGGAGGAAAGATTCTTTCGGTGCCCCTCGAAGGGGGAAGCGCCTGTCTGAAACACAGAAATCCCGATCTTTACAAAATCAGAATTTCCGATCACGGCAGGTGGCGGCAGGAACACCTCGGGACCATAAACGCCATATATGGCAAATCACCATATTTTGCCTATATATATCCGGAGATAGAGAAAATTTATCTTGAACGCAGCCACGGAACCATAGGTGAATTCAACGAATCGCTGTTTTCTTTCGTAAAAAATTTCCTTGACCTTGACGGAGTGTGCGTATCGGCGCGACAGATGGAAACATCGAATCCCGGGCGACTGGCTGAATTGAAAAATGAGTTTGCAACAAAAGTTAACTTAAACAATTCAATATTAGAGGCACTATTCCGTTTAGGTAAAAACGCGGCATTCCTGTTTATTTGAAAAATTTATATCTGAAAGCTGTATTCAGCTGTCTTTGTAAGCTTTTAATGTAGTTAATATTCTCTGAAAACGCAGATGTCAAGAACCTGCCTGCATATAGTTCTGGCGATGGTCTTTTCCATCCTGTATGTCTCTCTGCCCTCAGCAGCTCAAGATGAGACACAGGGTGAGCTGCGCCTTAAGATAAAGGCATATCGCGGACACAAATATATTGTGGATGAATACGGCGATACCTGCCTCTACACCTTTATAAGGGATTTGAACGTATATCCGCCCCTTAAGTTCAAGAATAAGAAACAGGAGGAGTTCTACTGGCGGACAGTCAGAGACGTGCGCAAGACACTACCCTATGCGAAACTCGCCTTCTCGGCATTATGCGAGACCTATGAATATATCCAGACTATTCCGGACAGCAAAGAGCGTGAACGTCATCTGAAACGCCTTGAGAAGGATATTTTCGAGCAATACAAGCCTGTGGTGAAAACCATGACAAAAAACCAGGGAAAGGTGTTGCTCAAACTGATAAACCGCGAGACCGACCAGTCTTCGTTCAATATCGTAAAGGCATTCTTAGGCTCATTCAGAGCCGGGTTCTGGCAGACATTCGGCAGGTTTTTCGGCATGAACATGAAGGCAGGATTCCATCCGGAAAAAAACAAGGAAGACGCAATGATAGAGCGGATAGCCACGCTCATCGAGCAAGGAGCGCTATAGTACCGCCGTGTCAGCGGTATACAAAACGGGCAAAAAAAACAATGGCTTTTTTCCCGAAGAATGAAAGCAATGCACCCGCTTTGTTCTTAAACCTGACTTCAGGATTGATTACAGAACTTATTCTTTCTTTTTTTATCACATTCCAGCACCTGTTTTCAAGCATTGTGTCATTGTGACCATTGATTGACATAAGACAGAATATGTTGAAATGCGCGCTCATGCGTCTGTCGCGCGCCCCTTTGTAAAGCTCAGGAGATGGATATGCCCCGCTCTTTGAGAAAAACTCCGCTATCCTGTCAGTCACATCAAGCACATCCGCTCGCCGGGCATTGAAAGTATGAAGATAACTGTGTGGATTCTGACGGTAGAAATATAACCCGGCAGAGGTGGTGACAACTTTGGTGAGTCCCGGAAAGATTCTGTATAAAGCATCAAGGTCCTCATAGCCGATGCCGATTGTAAAGGGGAATTCGGGAAGAACTTCCCTCCTGTAAAGCTTGCCCCATGCCGAATGTGTCAGATTTCCGAATTTCTGATACAACATAGCGTTCGTAAACGATTTGCCATCGTAACAACGGACCTGTGCGTGATTCACATCGAAAGCACCGTCTGTTGTGAACGAGACGCAAGACACATCCGCATTGTGACCAAGAAGAAGGTCATGCAATATACGAAGGTATTCGGGATGGACAGTGTCATCGGCATCAAGAAATGTCACCATACATCCCTTTGCGCGCGCAAGCCCCGAATTCCTTGCGAAAGACAACCCGCCGTTCTCCTGATGAACCACAGTTATGCGCTGATCCGCGGCAGCGTATTCATCACATATCAGCGGTGAGCCATCCTGGGAGCCGTCATCCACAAGAATCAGTTCCCAGCAGGAATAAGTTTGCGCCAATACGCTTTCAACGCATTGACGCAAATATTTTTCCACGCCGTAAACCGGCACTATTATGCTGATCAGATCAGACATCACACAGTCAGAATCTCTTTCTCTTTTTCTGCAAAGAGCGCGTCGATTTTCTTCATGTATTTGTCATGAAGTTTCTGCACGTCATTTTCCGCATCCTTCTCAACGTCTTCGCTGAGACCGTTCTTGATTTCTTTCTTCAGTCCTTCGATAGCCTCGCGGCGCGCATTGCGCACAGATACTTTCGCATTTTCCGCCTCACCTTTCGACTGCTTCACAAGCTGCTTGCGTCTGTCTTCAGTCAACGGAGGTATCGACAGGCGTATAACCTCACCGTTATTTTCGGGCATGATTCCGAGTTCGGAATTGATAATAGCCTTTTCTATCTCCTTGAACATCGATTTCTCCCAAGGCGTGATGGCAATGGTCCGCGCGTCCGGAACACTGACATTCGCCACATTTGAAACAGGAGCCTGTGAGCCGTAATAATCCACGCGTATTCCATCGAGAAGACGTGCCGACGCCTTTCCCGCACGTATATGCGAAAGAGTATCCTCAAGATAATCTACCGCCAGCTGCATGTTGTCTTCAGCGTTGCTGAGATATTCCTTAACTTCCATAATATCTATATTTTGATTTTTCTTTCCAATAATGCTTTACGCTCATATCAGGAATCTGTTAGAAACTGTTTAAATTTAATTGTGAGGTTCATTGAGAGGATTTTATGAGACTCGGTGAAAACAACCATAAAAGACCTCAAGGAAACCACAAGATTCACTATATAAAAAATTTCGAATTAAATTTAAACAGTTTCTTAAAACCGCGACCAATACATCGCGGCGGTAATCCTAATATACCAGCGTTCCCACATTTTCTCCCGTAAGCATCTTCCTGAGATTGCCTTCCACATCCATGTTGAACACATAAATGGGCATTCTGTTCTCCTTGCAGAGTGCAGTAGCTGTAAGATCCATCACCTTGAGACCGCGTGCAAGCACTTCATCGTAAGTGATTTCATCAAACTTCTCTGCTGCGGGATCCTTTTCAGGGTCAGCGGTATAGACACCGTCTACCCTTGTGCCCTTAAGCATCACGTCCGCCTCTATCTCTATGGCACGCAACGCCGAGCCTGTATCAGTGGTGAAATAAGGATTGCCGGTGCCGCAGCTAATTATAGCCACCTTACCCTCTTCCATCGCCTTTATGGCACGCCATTTTGAATAATGCTCTCCGATGGGATGCATAGCTATGGCAGTGAAGACCTGCGCACCCTGCCCTATAGCCTCAAGTGCCGAACTCAAGGCAAGCGAGTTTATGACAGTGGCAAGCATTCCCATCTGGTCGCCTTTCACCCGGTCAAAACCCTTTCCGGCACCCGAAAGTCCGCGGAATATATTTCCACCACCTATCACTATCCCTATCTCGACACCCGCCTCGACCATTTCCTTTATCTGGGCGGCATACGCATTCAGGCGGGCAGTGTCGATTCCTGTGCCATGACCGGCAGCAAGAGACTCTCCGGAGAGTTTTAATAATACTCTTTTATATTTCATCATAATGCAATCATTTTCTGAAGAGATTTCCAAAGTTAATGAAAAATCGGGAATTATACATAAAATTTTATTAACTTTGGAATAATTTCCTCTCGCAGATGAACAAGAAGAAATAGACACTCAACATAATCAAATTTTTTCGCAAGACAGAATCCCGTATTCTTGGCTCCTTCTTACGTTTACTGAAATCCCTACCGACAATCACCGGTTCTTCTATATTTCCTACACCTACAATGGCAAGGAACACTCATCCCTGACCATCTCGAATGACCTGTCATCGGATCCAATCCAACCTTCGGGCATTATATAAATAATTTCGAATTAAATTTAAACAGTTTCTTAAATGGATTTGACAATATTTTTGTAATTTTGCAGTCTTATGGAGCAATTGGAGAAAATACAATCCTATCTGGGTGCGGAACTTAAGGAAATGAACCGGATCATCTCCTCTACTTTACACACACCCAATGAGCTGATGAACAGCATTGTCACTTCTTATCTTGAAAAGAAAGGCAAACAGATACGTCCTATATTGGTTATACTTAGCGCCAAGTTGTTTGGCAATGTAAACGAAGATGTGCTGCAAGCCGGCGCCGCCCTTGAAATGCTCCATAACGCATCGCTTATTCATGACGACATCGTTGACGAGACTTCGCTGCGCCGTGGTCTGCCGACAATCAATGCCACATGGGGAAACCATATAGCCGTGCTCGTGGGCGACTATTTTGTATCCAACGCCCTTGCCGCCGGTATAAAGACCGGTCATCTTACAATCATCTCAGCCTTGTCTGCTCTCGGCAAGGAATTGTCACTTGGTGAAATCGATCAGATCTGCAATGTGCGCGAACATCATTTCGATGAGCAAAGCTATTTCATGATGATCCGCAAAAAAACGGCATCCCTCTTTCTGAACTGCGTGAAAATGGGAGCGGAAGCCGCCGGCGCGACTCCTGTTGAATATTCTCCTATGGTGCAATATGCCGAATTGCTCGGACTTTGCTTCCAGATAAAGGATGACATATTCGACTATTTCCCGAATCCACAGATAGGCAAACCCACAGGCAATGATCTTCGCGAAGGTAAAGTTACACTTCCTTTGCTCTATGCCCTCAACAATGCTCCGGAAGAGCACAGCACTCTAATGAAAGATATGCTGGTTAAAGGCGATCTCACTACAGATGAAATAAACACCCTCATAGAATTTGCAAAAGATAACGGTGGCATTGATTATGCATTCGAAGTGATGCGCGACATGCAGAAGGAGGCTGATTCCATAATCGACCGATATCCGGATTGCGAATCAAAAAAATGTTTCAAAGAGATTTTTGAATTCATAATTTCCAGAGATTTCTGAACAGAAACCGCCAACACCTTGCAAGAACAGAGATATACGCTTAAAAAAGATGAGAAACTTCGCCACAAGCGTCTTGTGGACGATCTTTTCGCTAACGGAAAAACACTTTACGAATTTCCGTTGCGTCTTACATGGCGTGTCATAGATGCCGAAGAACTCGCCGGTAGCTTCAGGTCTGACATACCGGCGAAGGTGGGCAGGATACAGATGCTTGTAACCGTTCCGAAAAAGAAACGCCGCAGAGCCGTGGACCGCGTGCTTATGCGCCGTCGCATCAGGGAAGCATACCGCCTGAACCGTGTGCCCCTCAAGGATATTGCGGAGAATATCGACAACGCCGGGACTCTCTCGCTCGCATTCATCTATATGTCAGACAAGAATCTCCCTTACTCCCTTATAGAAGCCAGAATGAAACGGCTGCTTTTCAAACTCGAGAAGGAGTTGCAGCCGGACAACCGACAGACTCCCACCCCATGAAGCGCATATTTATTCTTCTGATCAGGTTCTATCAAGGGGCGATATCGCCGCATTTCCCCTCCTGCTGCCGGTATACACCCACATGTTCGCAATATGCCGTCGAGGCGATAACGAGACATGGCGCGATTCGCGGATCATGGCTTGCGCTCAAAAGGATATGCCGCTGCCATCCGTGGGGCGGTTCGGGATATGATCCGGTGCCGTGACATACTTTATCTACCGGATTTCCGTTTTTCTAAATGTGAAAGCTTTAAAATTCCTGTCGGTCATATTGATGTGCGTTCTCTTTGTCACCTCATGCGGGACGAAGAAGAACACGGCGGTGTCGCGCAACTGGCAGGCTTTCACCACCCGGTATAATGTCTATTTCAACGGCAAAGAGCACTATATCGAGCAGCTCCAGCAGATGGAACGCGACTATGAGGATGATTATTCACGCCGTTTGCTCACACATCCGGCGGAAGCACGCGCCGACCAGAAAATGCCTCAGCCTTCGGGTGATTTCAAACGCACCATCGAGAAGATGCAGAAGGCGATACAACTGCATTCCATCAAAAAGAAACCTGCCAAAAGAAGCGCATCCCCCAAGGAGAAAGCGTTCAGGGCACGCGATGAGTTCAATCCGTTCCTGCACAACGCATGGCTCACAATGGGGAAAGGACAATATTTCAACGGTGATTTCTCCGGAGCCGCAGCAACGTTCATGTATATCGCCAAGCATTTCACATGGCTGCCTGCCGTAGTCACCGAGGCACGCATATGGCAGGCACTCAGCTATTGCGCGCTCGACTGGAACTATGAGGCTGAGAATGTGCTTCATCTCGTGAAGCAAAAAGACCTCACATCTTCCGGAATCATGAACCTCTACAACCGTGCTCAGGCAGACCTCCTCATACGCACTGACCGGTATGCAGATGCCATTCCATTTCTGCGTGAGGCGGCAAGCCGGGCAAAAGGCACACAGAAAAACAGACTATGGTTTCTGCTTGGTCAGCTATATGCCCACACCGGAGATAAGAAAAACGCTTATATCGCGTTCCGCAACGCCGGAAAAGGTCAGGGAATATCCTACCGCGCCAAATTCAATGCCCGCATAAAACAAAGCGAGGTGTTTACGGGACGCAACATCTCCAAAGAGGTGGCTTCTCTGAAAGCCATGACCCGGTATGCGCGAAACAAGGAGTTTGCAGACCAGATCTACTATGCCATTGGAAATCTTTACCTGTCGAAAGGGGATTCAGCAAAGGCTGTGGCAAACTACACACTTGCCGTAGAGAAATCCACCCGCAACGGAATAGACCGCGCCTTGGCGCAACTCGCACTCGGCAATATATATTTTTCCAAAGGGGATTATGTAAAAGCCCAGCCATGTTATGCGGAAGCTGTGCCTCAGCTGCCCGACAACTATCCTGACTACAAGACCCTCAGGTTACGGAGCGACGTGCTCGACGAGCTTGCCGTATACTCCGGCAACGTGCAACTGCAGGATTCACTGCTGCGCCTTGCCGACATGACACCCGAGGAGCAACAGGCTGTGGCGCAACGCCTTGTCGACGAACTAATCGCACGCGAGAAGAAAGAGGCAGAGGAAGCAAAGCGCGAGGCGGCAATTGCCGAACGCGAAGGGCAACAGGCACCGGGAATAAACCATAATGATGCACCTACCCAGGGATTCATCAGCAATGGCGACAAATCCTGGTATTTCTATAATGCCATGACCAAATCGCAAGGTAAAACAGAGTTCCAGCGCAGATGGGGTGCACGAAGACTTGAAGACGACTGGCGGCGGCGCAACAAATCCTCATTCTCTTTCGACACAACCGAAGAAAGCGAAGATTCCGAAGAAAACAATTCCGACTCTACCGAAAAGCCACAGGAGGAATCAGGTGAGGAGAAAGACAACGATGCGAAAAACGCCTCTGACCCGCACAATGTGGAGTATTACCTGTCGCAGATACCCTCTACTCCGGAAGAGCGTAAGAACGCCAATGACATAATTCAGGAGGGATTATACAACATGGGTCTTATTCTAAAGGACAAACTTGAGGATTATCCGGCGGCTCGCACAGAATTCCTCCGGCTTGAAGACCGTTATCCCGACAATATATACAGGCTTGACGTATATTACAACCTTTATCTGATGGCTGTGCGCGACGGAGACACTGCGCAGGCGGAAAAATGGAGACAGAAAATCCTCACCGACTTCCCGGAATCCCCTTACGGACAGGCAATGCGCGATCCCAATTATTTCGACAACCTAAGACGCATGAATCTGATTCAGGAGGAGATGTATGAAAAGGCATATCAGGCATATCTCTCCGACAACAACCGTCTGGTCCATGACCTCACTTCCGAAATGGAGAAAGACTACCCTCTTTCCAAAATACTGCCTAAGTTCGTATTCATCGACGCGTTGTCATATCTTACGGAAAATGACAACGATAAATTCCGCGAACGACTCACCTCCCTGCTTGAACGCTGGCCCGACACCGACATGACTCCCATGGCGGGCAACATCATGAAAGGGCTGAAGGCGGGACGTGTGCCGAGAGCGGGACTTTCCAACTCCAGGGGCATGATATGGAGTCTCGGACTCTCGAACGACTCCATTGCGACCGATGCCGACGGTCAGCCTGCAAACTTCGAGCGGAACCCGGACGCACCGCAGTATCTCGTGCTTGCATTTCCACGCGATTCAGTCAATGCCAACGCTTTGCTATATGACGTGGCACGGTTCAATTTCTCTTCGTTTGTCGTGAAAGACTTCGACCTTGAGCCGATGAGTTTCGGGGAGATAGGTCTTCTGGTGATAAAAGGATTCACCAATCTGCGGGAACTCGAACATTATCGTTCGGTAATGTCGCGCAACGGTTTCGAACTTCCCGACGAGGTCAGACCAATCATGATCAGCAAGCACAATTTTGAACTTCTCCTCAACGAGGGACGTTCTTTCGAAGAATACTTCCGCTTCGAGGCAGAGCCTCCGGCTCCCGCCGACCTGCCGGAACCCACACCTCCTCAAGAACCAGAAACAATTCCGAATCCCGACACCGATTAGCGATATGACAGACAAAATACTCTGGGCTGACGACGAGATAGATCTTCTCAAGCCCCACATACTTTTTCTTAAAGCCAAGGGATATGAAGTGACAACCGTATCCAACGGGCGCGACGCGCTGGATGCGCTGGAAAACGAGCCTTATTCCCTGATTCTGCTTGACGAGAATATGCCGGGAATCTCCGGACTGGAGACTCTCGCTCTTATAAACCGCTCGCATCCCGACATCCCGGTGATCATGATAACCAAAAGCGAGGAGGAAAACATCATGGACCAGGCGATCGGCAACCAGATCGCGGATTATCTCATAAAACCGGTTAACCCGAACCAGATACTCCTTTCAATAAAAAAGAACCTCCACAGCCGGGAGATAGTGGCGACACGCGCTTCTTCAGAATATCAGCAGGATTTCATGAGAATCTCCTCGCTGATAAACACAGCCGCTTCAATACAGGACTGGATGGATGTATACCGCGAGCTGGTAAGATGGGAACTCAAACTTGCAGAGACAGACAATTCAATGTCGGAGATGCTTCTGATGCAGAAACGCGATGCAAACTCCAATTTCTGCAAATTCGTGAAACGCAACTACGAGGATTGGGTGACAGGTTCGGAACATCCGCTTATGAGCCATGAGATTTTCCGACAGCGTGTTTTCCCTCTGCTCGACAAGGGGGAGAAGACATGTTTCATACTTGTTGATAATTTCAGACTCGACCAGTGGAAAGTGGTGTTGCCGCTTGTGTCGGAATTCTTCAATGTGTCGGAAGAACTGTATACCACCATTCTTCCCACCTCCACGCAGTATGCGCGAAACGCCATATTTGCAGGTCTCATGCCGCTGCAGATAGCGACAATGTTTCCGCAATACTGGGTAGACGAGGATGAGGACGAAGGTCTTAATATACACGAGGAAAAGCTGGTGCAGACCCAACTCGACCGTTTCCGCCGCAAGGACAGATTCCAGTATACAAAGCTTAACGATTCATCGGCAGGCGAGAAATTCGTTCAGTCGCTATCTTCCTCCAGAGACATACCGTTGCAGGTTCTTGTTCTCAACTTCATAGACATGCTTTCACATGCGCGCACCGAATCAAAGATGATACGCGAGCTTGCAAACAGCGACGCCGCGTATCGATCGCTTACCGAGAGCTGGTTCCGCCATTCATCAGCCGTCGACATCTTCCGCAGGCTTGCCGAACTGGGCTACAAGGTGATTCTTACCACGGACCACGGCACTATACGGGTAGACAATCCGGTGAAAGTGGTGGGTGATAAAAACACCAATACAAACCTGCGCTACAAAGTTGGAAAAAACCTGAGCTATAATCCGAAACAGGTGTATGAGATGCATGATCCCAAGCGTTTCGGACTGCCGGCTCCTAATCTGTCAAGTTCATTCATATATGCGTGCAATGAGGATTTTTTCTCATATCCGAACAATTACAATTATTATGTGCAATATTACACCGGCACTTTCCAGCACGGAGGTATCTCGCTTCAGGAAATGCTCGTGCCGCTCGTTACATTGACACCAAAACAATGAAGCCATGCGTACACTCCTCTGTCTGATAGCCGCCGCGCTGCCGTGTGCTTCACTTATTCCCGGCACTCCGATGCGCGAGATCGAAGACCGCGCTGCAAACGGCGAGGAATGCGCCATATCAGCACTGCGCGATTCTGCATCAGCCGGTTCGCTGCGGGCAATGAATTATCTGGGGTTCTTATACTGGCAGGGAAAGGGTACACGTCTCGACCGCGATTCGGCACTCATGTATCTGCGGAACGCTTCAGCTGCCGGAGATGCCAAGGCTTCGGCGAATCTCGGGCACCTTCTGCTCGCAGGATCGCCGGAACTGCCGCCAGACACGGCAGAGGCTCTCCGCCTTCTTGATTACGCGGCAGGACGCAGATCTCCCTCCGCTTTACGGGAACTGGCAGACTATTTTGAGGGAAATCCGGGTGACTCAGCATCTGCCGGAGCAATAAAAAAAGTGGCAGACGCTTATTCGCTCGGCCACATATTACGCTACGATTATAAGAAATCAATCATATTCTATGACAGGGCAGCTCGTCTGGGCGACACTGTCGCAAAACGGATTGTTTCCGAGTTGCTTGAGATTTTTCCCGATGCACTCGGACCGGAACATTCACAATAAAATCAATATGAAAGTCTCGTCAACCGCCGGTATCAGGATTCCTATTTGATCGAGAATCTGAACGGAACCTCGGCAGTAGACTCCACGGCTTTACCGTCTTTTGATGCGGGAATCCACGCCGGCATTTTCTTTACAACGCGTATCGCCTCCGCCTCAAGGTCGGGATCAACCATACGTTTTACCTTGATATTCCCGATGGTGCCATCGGTCTTAACTGTGAATGAGACAACAACCACACCTTCCACTCCATTTTCAGCAGCGGCGGCGGGATAGACGAGTGTCTTGCCGATAAATTCCGCCTGAGCCTTGTCTCCTCCGGGGAAAGAAGCTTTTGTCTCTGCTGCAAGTGCCGTAACGGAAGCCACTGCCGCCATAACCAATACAAGTATAAACTTTTTCATAACAATTGTTTTAATTTGCCGAAGCCACGTAGGCTTTCAACAAAATAGTTTTATCCTAATATTGGACAACCGTCTCTTAAAAAGGTTTAAGAGACGGTTTAAAAACAGTTTCCAGAAGACGGTTTAAAACTTCATGTTTAGAATTTCAGATACTCATTGAAGAATCCTGCAAGAGCGTCAAACGGAATTATATCCTTACGGTCGTAAAGGCCTGTGTGGCTTGCTCCGGGAATTGCCATAAAGAGTTTGTTGTTGTCCTGACCCGGATTCACGGTCAGCTTTTTGTAAGCGTCACTGCCGAAATAAAAGGAATGTGCCTTTTCTCCATGAATAATCATTACCGCGTTCTTAATCTCTGCGGCACGGCTCATGAGCGGAAAATTTATCCACGGAATTGGGGATGTCGCATTCCTGCCGCCGTTTGAGTTCAGAGATCTGGGGTGATAGCCTCTGGATGTCTTATAATAATCGAAATAATCACGAAGGAATTTCGGTGCGTCTTCAGGAAGCACATCCGGCACACCCCCTCCAAGCTTCGGCGTACCGTTGCGAAAATCCTCCGTACGCTGCGCTGCAAGTGCCGTTCTCAGTTTGTCACGGTCTTCGGCAGTGTCCGCACTGTCGAAATATCCGTTGGCGCTGACCCGGCTCATGTCATACATTGTCGAGGCTACGGTCGCTTTTATGCGAGGGTCTGACGCCGCCGCATTTATGGCAAGACCACCCCAGCCGCAGATGCCAATCACACCGACAGCCTCAGGATTTACCGACGGATGAGTCACGAGGAAATCAACGGCGGCGCTGAAATCTTCCGTGTTTATGTCCGGAGAGGTCATATAACGCGGTTGTCCGCCGCTTTCTCCAGTAAACGAGGGGTCGAATGCCAGTGTGATGAATCCGCGTTCCGCCATTTCCTGTGCGTAAAGACCGGAACACTGCTCCTTGACCGCGCCGAAAGGACCGCAGACCGCTATCGCCGGCAATGAACCGACGGCATTTTCAGGACTGTACATATCCGCAGCAAGAGTGATGCCGTAACGATTGGTGAACGTAACTTTCTTATGTTTCACTTTATTGCTACGGGGAAAAGTTTTATCCCATTCCGGTGTAAGTTCGAGGCTTTCCATTTCCATAATGTTTTTATTGTTTTGCGATTTGATTGTCATCAATGAAAAAACTGCCAATAGAAGCAAGCTGATGTTTCTTTTCATATGTCTGTATATCTCTTAGAAACTGTTTAAATTTAATTGTGAGGTTCATTGAGAGGATTTTATGAGACTCGGTGAAAACAGCCATAAAAGACCTCAAGGAAGCCACAAGATTCACTATATAAAAAATATCGAATTAAATTTAAACAGTTTCTTAATCCGTATTGCAAAATTAACATACAGACAGACAAGACAAATAACCAATGTTACGCAAGAATATACCTCGATTACGGAATTTCACACATGCGGTCGACTGCCATCGTTCGCATAAGCGTCATAGAGGTAACCGGTGACCGTCACGCAGACCGTTGCGACGGATGAATCATTGGTTTTCCCGTGAAAGTTTAGTAATTTTGCAGTTTCAGCGATTTATGCAGTTTCAGTGATTTATTATGAAAATAGATTTAAAAGGACATGCCTCGATGTTCGGAGCAAATGCCATATGGGGTGTTATGTCTCCTATAGCAAAATTCGTTATGATCAGCGGCACAATAACCCCGTGGGTCGTAACAAATCTGCGTATTGCCGGTGCCATGATCCTGTTCTGGCTCGTGTCTCTTTTCATGAAACCGGAACATGTGGGGTCTAAAGATCTGGCAAAGCTCTTCGGAGCCTCGCTGCTTGCGATCATATTCAACCAGGGCTGTTTCATTACCGGTCTGGGAATGACATCTCCCACAAACGCTTCAATAATCACGACAAGTATGCCGTTATGGGCAATGATTCTCGCTGCGTTTCTTCTGAAAGAACCCATAACAGGCAAAAAAATAATGGGTATTGCCGCCGGAGCTGCTGGAGCGGTGCTTCTTATTCTCGGAGGCAGCCCGGCGTCCGGAGGCTCCTCCTCATCGATATTGGGAGATCTTACAGTGCTTACCGCCCAGTTGAGCTATGCCCTGTATATCGTGCTTTTCAAGAACTTTGTATCCCGTTATTCTCTTTTCACCGTCATGAAATGGATGTTCACGTTCGCATTCATATGTATAGTGCCGTTTTCTGCCGGAGAACTTGCCTATACAAAATGGGATGCCGTAACACCTATGGAGTGGGGAGCACTGTCATTGGTTGTGGTCGGTGCGACTTTTGTATCTTATATACTTGTCGTGATCGGTCAGAAACGCCTGCGTCCCACAGTGGCGGGGATGTATAATTACATACAACCTCTTGTGGCTTGCATAATCGCGATACTGTGGGGTATGGATACATTTGGAATAACAAAAGCATTTGCAATACTTCTGATATTTGCAGGCGTATTCCTTGTAACCATGAGCCGAAGCCGGAAAGACATGGAGTCGGAATAATGTCTTTAATCACATAAGTAAGTGTTGGAAATTGTTGCGATATTCTGTCGGCGACACTCCAAGCATATTTTTCACAAACCGGCTGAAATGAGACTGACTGTAAAAATTCATGCGTGCATAAAATGCGACTTCCCGGCTTTCGGTTTTTTTGTCGCACAAGGTCAAGAAAGCGAGTGAAGATATTGGCAGTATTACCGTTAAGTATTTTGTTCCTGTTGATTTCAGCGGCATAATATTCTGACCGACAGCAATCATTGATGTTAAAATTTCTAAACATTTACGACTATGGCACAGAACTTAATGAAAGGAACTTAGGCGTTCCAAGACACAATCAGAACTTATCTTGACAATATGGCAAAGAGTGACGCTTTATTCGCCATCAAATATGCCAATCGCACAGCGTTGGATTGCCGCCGGAGAGTCCGAATTTGACGCTGATGGTGTCGATAAGTATGGCTATTGTAATGTTGGAGAAAAGACAAAAAACAACGTACCCGGAGGCACGTTGTTTTTAATTATAGGTTGAGATATGATTTCAGAACATCGACATATTCTTCAAATGCCTTTATTCCATCTTCAGTGATTGAACATAGAGTCCGGGGGCGGTTTCCTGACATTCCTTTTTCAACAGATATATAACCTGCCGAGGAAAGCTTATCAATCTGAACACTAAGGTTTCCGGCAGTGGATTCGGTTTTCTCTTTGAGATACACGAAATCTGCTTCTTCCACATTCATCAGAATGGACATAATAGCAAGCCGGAGTTGCGAATGCAGAAGCGGATTCAGCTCTTTCATCCCTTTTTCGCTTTATGATTAATTATATGACCGGGAACAATCATCATTACAACCCAAAAGAGAATGAAGAGGGGCATGAACCAGTTGGCTAAAAGAGGAATCTTACCGGTCACGCAACATACCAAAACCATTCCGATAGCCAAGCCGACAATTCCGCCCCATGTAAGGGATTTCTCTTTAACGATAAGACCTTGTGCAATCTCAGCAAAGGGAGCGGCAATAATTGTATAGACAATCATTGCAGTCCAGCATTTGATACCGCCGATGAGTGAGAATCCGAGGCAAATTAAGGTTAAAACGATTTCGGATACTCCGAATATCGACCATAGATGAGAGGTGATTTTGTCGGAATAAGTCACAACACCATCAGTTCGTTTTTCACGACGCGCCATTATAGAAGTTAACGGCATCCCGATTACGGGAATGGCAAACCACAGCCAGTTCCATACATTTTGCCGTGTGGCTGCGAGCAGTATCCATACCAGTATTGAACTAAATACAGCAAGGTATCCCCACATAAGCAGGATGTTACCGCTGCCGAGGTAGCGGGCTTTCGTGCGAGCGATCATCGAAATTATCACTTCGAGGCTCTCTTTTTCAGTTAGTTTTTTATCTTCCATTTTACAGGATTTTGAGGATTAACATTAGGTTTATTTTATAAACCATTTCTCTTTGAAAAAAGAGCGGTCGCGCGATTCCGCTCTTTATTCGGTTGCTAAGTTAATAAGGTTTATAATATAAACCAAATTTTTCAGGAGATTTTTTTGAAAAAATTTTTAGCGCTTCCTTAAAATTTGTTGGCTGCATTATAGCCATTCATCTTTCAACAGGAAATCAAATAAGTCTGTGAAATATATACCGTTATCATCGGTATAAGGCATTATTTCGCCACCGACAACCACAATCTTCTTGAATGAATCGGAAATCTTCAGGAGAGATGCGAGTTCCTGCTCCCACTTTTCCTCGGACGGTATCGAGTACGCGGACTGAATATAATACTTCCGGCTTCCCTTGTTAGCGATGAAGTCTATCTCACGCTGTGAATATGACATTTTACCGGCTTTCATTTCACGGCTTTCCACTATGCCCACATCTACAAGATAACCGATAACGCGCAGATGATTATATAGAACATTCTCCATTATATGCGTCGGCTCCTGCTGACGAAAATTCAACCTTGCGTTTCTAAGAGATTGTCTAAATTTTATTGATTAAAATTTAGACAATCTCTTAGGCTCTGAATAAAGAGCCGCCATCGGTATAAAAAATTGAGGCATTACTGAACTGATTCCTATTATGAAAGATGATAATTTTATGATAAACAAGTCTTTCGTTATAGCGACTGATAGAAGAGCCATAGAACAGCAAAAATAATCAATTGTTATGATACGCTTTTTTGATAGTGTATTGCCAAGAGGAATGACTATACATAATCCTACGACGTATCCGAATTGAGTAAGCGCGCTGATTATGCTTCCATCATACTCAGAAGCGTGGAAGTCGGAAACAATACTGCCCAATAGCGATTGGTTGTAATAACAATTGGCTACCGAGAAGCCGGTAGCCAATGCCATAATAATAAGAAGGAGTTTTGGTATCCCTTCATTTTCTTTCAAAACACAAGGCATCTTTTCTTAGAAACTGTTTAAATTTAATTGTGAGGTTCATTGAGAGGATTTTATGAGGTGTTTTTACGAGTCGAAGAGGGAGCATAGCGGGCTATGTGACCGATGAGACTCGGTGAAAACAACCATAAAAGACCTCAAGGATGCCACAAGATTCACTATATAAAAAATTTCGAATTAAATTTAAACAGTTTCTTAGTTTGTCACGAGCTTTAGTCCGATAATTGATGCAATAAGAGTAAAGATAAAAAACAACCGCAAGGGTGTGGCCGGCTCTTTGAAAAACAAGATGCCTATAATTACCGTACCTACTGCACCGATTCCTGTCCATACCGCGTATGCCGTACCTATCGGCAAGGTCTGAATGGCCTTCGCAAGTAGGTACATGCTAAGCACTGTGGACAAAAGAAAACCGGTACCCCATAAATAAAACTCTGTTCCGGTTGTTGCCTTGGTTTTTCCAAGACAGAATGCGAGGCTAACCTCAAACAATCCGGCAAGAAACAGCAATATCCAATTCATTTTTTATTTTTGTTTAAAGATTTTATCAGTTTGGCTCTTATCATATAGTCCAACGAATATTTTCCGGCACCGGATACCCATATTATAATAAAGGTTGCCAAATAAATAAAAGACAGCTCTTTTGCTGAAAACGGGTCTTCCGCATGAATCACAAAAAATGCAATGCACATCGTGAATATCATAGGGATGAGCGACAGACGTGTCAGTAATCCAAATATCAACAAGACCGAACAAAACACTTCGCCAAATATGGCAAGTATTAAGGAGATTTCGCTGCCGACACCCAATGGATCAGGAAATGCCAGTGCCATTTGCCCGAAATCGTTAATCTTGGTCAGTCCGTGCATCATAAAGAGCATCCCGAATAAGAGCCTCGACAAAAGCATGGAAATGTCAAATCTTCGGTTCCCGGCTGAATCAGGAAGTAAGATATTTATCAATCGCGTCATCATAACTCAATATTTTGAGTGCAAAGTTACTAGCTTGGGATCATCTAAAATTTTACATTTGATAAATAATGCCTGCTTATAGGATTATTGTTAACTTTGCAGTCAGTATGGATATAAAAGAAATTATTGACCGCAGACATATACTCCCTGATGAATCATTGGCTCTTCTTTGTCGGTCAATGGAACTTGTTCATTATCCCAAAGGCCATCATGTCCTTGAAATAGGTAAGATCGAGCGGGATGTTTACTTTATAGCCAAAGGCATAGTGCGGGCATTCGCACTTGTTGACGGCAAGGAAGTGACATTTTGGGTTGGCAAGGAGGGTGCAACTATTGTATCAATGATGGGGTATGTGAGGAATGAACCAGGCTATGAGACTATGGAACTAATGGAGGATTCCACTCTCTATGTTATCAAAAAGGAAGTATTAAGCCAGCTTTACCTGGCGGATATAAACATTGCCAATTGGGGCCGCAGATTTGCCGAGACCGAACTTCTTGATGCTGAAATTCGAGTTATAACCCTGTTACTTGCAACTGCGACAGAGCGTTATCAAGACTTTGTGGATACCCAGTCGGAACTATTACAGCGACTGCCTTTGGGGTGTATTGCCTCATATTTGGGTATAACACAAGTAAGCCTAAGCCGAATAAGAGCCAATCTTGCCAAAGGAAATAAACAATAATTTCAGAAAACCAACCTTTCGCCATCAACAGGGATGAAAACATTACCACTATAATATTTTGAAGCCTCAGTCTTGTAAAGCCCTTGTCGTTTTTCCAAATTATCATCCCCGGAATGTACCAGAACCAAATTTTTCACCTTTGCCTTTTCTGCTAAAATAGCCACATCACGCACCGTATGATGATGTTTCTCGTATGGCTTGTATGTATCCTTATCTTCATACCGGCAGAAAGCGCCGCAGATTAGGGTGTCACAACCTTGAATTTTTCTGAGATTATCCTCGGTCAAAGATTCATCACCCAAACAAACCAGTTTTTCTCCGCAGCCAAAAGTCATCCTAAATCCGGTCTGAACGACATTTTTGGAACAGACATCGAAACATTCTATAAGAGTGTCGTTTATAGCCAATGAAGATTCATCAGAAATTTCCACTAATTCGATGTTTTTTGTAAAAAGTTCATAATATAAAGCAAGAAAAGTCAACTGACATATAAGCCGCAACGCATTGCAGACGGAACTATTCCCATATATATGTAAGCTCCCACAGCTTTCTCCATCTTTACTCATATTGATAATACCCCTGATAAGCCATACAGCTCCAAGAATATGGTCTGTATGTGTATGAGTAATGAAAATATGATGTATCTCAGATAATTTGATACCCGATTCATTAATGGCATTGAATATACCATTACCACCTCCGGCATCCACAAGCATAAGTCCACCATGACTCTTAATGACATAGCAGCTATTGTATGAATGTTTGGGGAACGCGCTTCCGGTACCAATCATTATTAGTTCAAAATTCATATTTTATGATTGAGATTTCTAATGTTTATCCGTCTTGCCTTATTATAACACTCAAATATGTTGTAATATACAGAGAACGTACATTACCCTGATATTATTTCCTGACTTCGTCATTGCGTCACCCTAAACGCCCAGATAGTCGAAAAGCGGCTTCAATGACCTATGTTCGGGGGTCAGCATCATAGTACGAGTAATCATTTCGTCGTTTAATGGGAGTTTCAGTCTGATGGTAGTAATTGTCTTTGCAATCTTAATAACCGTATCCACACTCATTCCCATACCTCATCCTCAAAGTTCACATACACTATCTCATCCCATGAGTATCCTGCGGCAATCAGTTCCTGAATCTTTCCATAAAGGATATAGGATTTGCCGGCGCGACGCGCACCGACCAACACCTGACGGTCAAACCCGTCAAGTGATATTCTTCGTTTGATAACCTCATGACGCATAACCTCTTCACGGTTTTCAAGCATCACCTCTCGGAGAATTTCTGATTTTATCATCGTATTTTTGTCTTACTCACAAGACAAAGTTAGATGTTTTTTTGTCTTATATGCAAAACGGATGCTAATGATTGATAGCTCGACTTTATTGTTTTTCTCTGCGAAAACGGATAGAGGCGTTGGCGGGTCACTGACACCATCCGACCGCACCCCGACTATGGAAGAAAGCTACACACCGATTTGCCTCAACGCCTTTTTGCACACCCGTCGTTTCAATATTTTGCGCAGGACGGGCAGATGGGTAAAACCAAAAAAGCACTGAAAATCAAGTGATTTCAGTGCTTTGCGGCGTTTTGCCATTTTTGATTGTGACCCCGGTGTGGTATGTCACTATATTTTTATATCCGTGATTTTAGTAGATGACAAAAAATTGAAATTATGCTGTTAAACACTTAATTTTCAGTCGGTTAAATTTGCAAAAGTCCCTGAAAATTAGTAATTTAAAGGAAAAGTTTGGACGCTTTTT
>Ga0137302_10098_pt1 | contig 71223 bp, 64 predicted proteins | sample Ramsor2O_GlcNAcB_FD_97184 | JGI IMG/M metagenome (GOLD analysis project Ga0137302, IMG submission 97184) | Mouse cecal microbial communities from Vienna, Austria - N-Acetylglucosamine amended with D2O_GlcNAcB | ecosystem: Host-associated > Mammals > Digestive system > Large intestine > Cecum... | reverse complement strand
CCTATGAGAGCGGCGTGTGCAAGATGATGGTGGTGGGACTGGGAAAACAGACGGGCGCGGAGAGTGTTCACAGCGACGGTCTTGGAAACATGGCCAGGAATCTGCCGGCCAATGCCAGGGTGGTGCTGGAACGTTCCAGTATTCTGTTTGCCATTCCCTGTGTGGAAAATGCATACGATGAGACATCCATAATAGAAGCCATTCCCAGGGAAGCGATCATGGATAGAGAGCCGGAACTTCTGAAAACCGCGTTTTCCAACATGCCCGGTATTCTGGTGGGAGAAGCAGATGTTCTGATAGTCAATGAGATAGGGAAAAACTTCAGCGGCACCGGAGTGGACCCCAATATTTCCGGGACCTGGTCAACGGAGTTTGGCAAGGGAGGTCTAAAGGTAAAACGGACCTGTTTCCTGGACCTGACAGACTGCTCCCACGGCAATGCCAATGGAATGGGATTGGCGGACATCATTACCGCCAGGCTCTATGAAAAGCTGGATCCGGAAGTCATTTATCCTAACTGCTTTACCAGCACAGTACTACGCTCCGGCATGATGCCGCCGGTGGTTGCCACGGACAAGGAGGCAATTCAGGCATGTATCCGCACGGCTAACCAGATTGACCGGGACAATTGCCGGATAATAAGAATAAAGAATACGCTGCATGTGGGAGAGATCATGCTTTCACAGGCATACTATGAGGATGTGGTCAGGGGAAGATACAAAGGAGTGATAGCTGTGTCGGAACCAGAAGAGCTGCGGTTTGACCCGCAGGAGAATCTGATTACGCCAATGCTGTCTTAATGCGGATTAAAAACTCCTTGCATACAAAGGAAAAATCTGTCATAATATCATCAGAATTTGTTTACAGAAGAAGGGGGTCCATATGGACTATTTGTATTGCATGCCTGATTTGAACAGCACCAGGGAAAACTGTGAGAAGATACATAACATACTGGCAAGGATGTCCGACCGGTATAAACTGAACATTGTACCTGAGCCGGTTAAGGCAAAGTATTTCGGCGGCCTGGATTACTACAAGAAATATCGGATTTATAAGGAGATTCGGGAAATCGGGGGCAACAGCGGGGAAGCATACCTGCAGGCGGATGAGAAAGAGATGATTCTCAGCGTATGTAAGAACCAGCAGGAGCAGGAGCTTATGAAAGGCTGTATTTATGCGTATTGCTATCCGGTACAGATGGTGCTTAAATCATTCAATGACAGAGATAAAAAGAAATAACCAGCTGATATGACGGACAAAGAGAGGAAGGCTTGCCTGACCTTTCTTTTTTGACTCAGGACGTCTTCGGCCCGGTCTCTGGGCCCTGCATGGTCAAATACACAAAGCGCAGTCCCGGTAAGGCGGCTGCCTGGCGGGAGGAGGTGTCCCGGACCAGAGCAAGGCGCTGCCGTTCGGACAGCAGATAGTGATTTCCTGTAAATACAGAGGCATTTTTCATGGGATATCCACGTTCAATCAGATACAGGAGGTCTTTTTGTGCCTGGCACAGCTTCCCCAGGCTTTCCTCCCTGTAAAAAAATGCCTCATCCTCCGGCACATAACCGCGTCTGACCTGTTCCATGTGTGTCCTCCTTTTTGACTGTTGATACAAACTGTTTATAGTATAAGATAACTGGAAAGGAATTACAATCCAAAGTATTTTATACTACAACCGGGCGCGGCATGATATAATACAGAGAACAGCCAGAGAAAACACCGGAAAGACAAAAAATATTTTATCACAGAGGACACAGTCATGTTATACCAAATTTTAAACGGAACCGTATCAGTGGGCGGCGAGCTGATTCTCTCCCACATTGATTTTGAAATACGCGGAAATGAAAAGATAGCAGTGGTGGGTAAGAACGGAGCAGGCAAGACAACCCTGTTAAAACTTGTAGCAGGGGAACTGTCCCTGGACCGGGATGACAGGCGCGAGGGGGCGGGAATACGGCGTTCGCGCCAGCTCTCAGTAGGGATGCTTTCCCAGCAGGCTTTTAAGGACGGGAGCAGGACCGTGGAGGAGGAACTTCTGGAGGCATGTCCCTGTCGGGATACCTTTGAGAGGGAACGCTTTGAATACGAGCGTGAGTACGATACACTCTTTACCGGTTTCGGATTTCCAAAGGAGGATAAGAAAAAGCGGATAAGCCAGTTTTCCGGCGGAGAACAGACCAAGATAGCCTTAATCCGCCTGCTCCTTGAAAAACCGGATATACTGCTCCTGGACGAGCCCACCAATCATCTGGATATGGAGACAGCCGGGTGGCTGGAACAGTATATGAAACATTACAAAAACGCGGTGGTAATGGTTTCCCATGACCGCTTTTTCCTGGACCATGCTGCGGATGTTGTCTACGAGCTGTCCGGAAAAGTATTGAGACGGTATCCGGGTAATTATACCCATTACCGGGAAGAAAAGCTGAAGCAGATTCAGCTTCAAAAAAAGGCATATATGCGCCAGCAGGAGGAGCTGGCCCGCCTGGAAGGTCTGGTGGAACGCTTTAAGCACAAACCAAATAAGGCTGCATTTGCCAGGGCAAAGAGAAAGACAATGGAGCACATGGAACGTGTGGAAAAACCTCAGGAGGATGATGCTCATATCTTTACGGGTGAGATTAATCCTCTGCTGCCTGGAAGCAAGTGGGTATTCAATTCAGAACACCTGAAAATCGGATATGAAAGACCGCTGCTTGAAATTACCATGCGTATACGGCGCGGACAGAAGATTGCTCTTTTGGGACCAAATGGAGCGGGTAAGACCACGTTTTTAAAGACCATAGCCGGTTTTCTGCCGCCTCTGGAAGGGAGTTATTCTCTGGGAAATCAGACCACCATTGGTTATTTCGACCAGCACAGCGGGGCCATCCAGTCGGAGCAGACTGTTCTGGAGCATTTTACGGCTCAATTTCCTGCTTTGACGGAGAAGGAGGCCAGAAGCATCCTTGGCGCATATTTGTTTGGCGGAAGGGACGCGCAGAAGAAGGTCAGCTCTCTTTCCGGCGGAGAGAAGGCAAGACTGGTGCTGGCGGAGCTTTTGCAGAGCCGTCCCAATTTCCTGATTCTGGACGAGCCCACCAACCATATGGATATCCGGGCAAAGGAAACGCTGGAATCCGCGTTTTGTGCCTATAAGGGAACGATTCTGTTTGTGTCCCATGACAGGTATTTTATCCGGCAGGTGGCAGATGCGGTGATGATATTTGAACATCAATCCGCGATGTATTATCCCTTTGGGTATGAGCATTATCTGGAACGTAAGGCCAGGGAGAACCAGAACGGTTCCATGGCAGCACAGATAAAAGCAGAGGAGCGGGCGCTGATAGCGGGTATGCGCGCGGTGCCGAAGGCGGAACGCCACCGGTTAAGAGAAATACCGGAGGATGAGGCATACCGGGAATGGAACATGCGTCTGGCGGCCGAACGTCTGGAGCCTGCCGGGAATGCGGTGGAATATCTGACCGGACAGGTGAGGGAACTTAAGGCCATGTGGCAGGGATCCGAAGCGTACTGGAATGGCGGAGTCTGGGATCGGATGGATGAATATGAAAACCAGTGCCTTCGCCTGAAACAGGCCCGGGAGGAATGGCACAGGGCCTGTATGGAATGGCTGGATAAGGCTCAGGAGATGGAGGTTTTATAGTCAGGGGCAATACAGGAAAAAGAAGTTTTTGTCAGGCAGAAGGGAGGTTTTCCATGTTTTGGGAAAAATACGAGAAGGAACGGCTGAAAAGGACATATCATGCGAAGCTGTCCCAAGCCATATCCAGGCTGGAAAAAATGGATATGTCCAGTCTTTCCCAGGTATACTGTGCAGTGGCAACACTGGATATAAGGGAGAAAAAGGACTGGTTCCGGTCGGATAGGGATTACTTCTGGGTATTGGCCCTGGGAAGCTTTCATCCCAACGGCTATTACCGCCAGGTCTGTCTGGAGGAGATAGCCGGTTATCCGAACGCACTCCCCTTTCTTGTGCTCCGCCTCAATGACTGGGTGGGGCAGGTGCGTTTGGCTGCTGCCCGGGCAGTATTAACCCGCCTGGAGATATGTCCACTGGATGAATTGTTTATGGCCATGATGGCCCTGGATAAGGTAAAACGCTCCGGGAGAAAGGACGACCGGACCGTGGAACACATTGGGGAAATCATGGGGGAACGGCTGGACCAGGAGACGGCAGAACGGTTTCTCAACCGGAAAAAACACAGCTTCTGCCAGTCCGTCATATGGACCGGACTGCTGACACACTACCAGTGTTCCATGGAAATGATTGACTGCTATTTGCTGCACCGCAGTTCCTGTATCAGGCGAAAGGCCCTGGAGTATAAATACCATGTACTCAAATGCGCCTGGCCGGGTGTGGAGAACTTGCTGCTGGATGTCAATTACGGCATACGGGCGGAATCATAGAGATAGACGTGCATGGAAAAAACACAGAGGAGGCAAAAAAGGCAATCGATATGCAGATACATGCTGCGGAAAAAAGCATCTGCCGGATTCGTGTCATTCACGGATATAACGGAGGCACGCGGATTCGTAGCATGCTTCGGGAAGAATACGGTTACGGCAGGGAGCCGGCGGTGAAACGAATCGAGATGGGAGACAATCAGGGCATCACGGAGCTGGTGCTCAGGGAGTTTTGAATGTATGAAAAACAGAGGTTTTAAAGGTGAAATAAGAAAGAAACAGATGCGGACAAGGGGGGCGTTCAGAATATGGAGATTGCAAGAAACGGGGCGGTATGGTAGACTACTATTGCGGTACGTGGTACATAACATGCGCGGTATGCAGAAGGAACAGCATAGTAAGTACAGCATAATTAGTACGGCATAATAGGAACGACATAAGTGTGAAAGGATATATTTGAATGCAGATTTTATTGATTAAGATAGCGGTGATTGTTGTATTCTGGAGCGGGGGAATGTTCGCGCTCAACAAGATATTCGGGATGATTCTGAAGCGGAAGGAACAGATTCACATTAAGTTTCTCCGGAGCATGTCCAAGGTCGTGCTGACAATCATAGCCTTTATCTGCATCAGCGGCCTTTTCAATACCACAAAGGCCCTGAGCGCTACCCTGCTAACCAGCTCCTCTCTGTTGGTAGCCATCGTGGGTTTTGCGGCCCAGCAGGTTCTGGCGGACGTCATAAGCGGCGTCATGCTCAGCTGGTCCCGCCCCTTTAATCTGGGGGAGAAAGTGAATATAAGCAGTTTGGGTATCTCCGGAATCGTGGAGGATATGACGGTGCGCCATACCGTAATCCGGACCTATCACAACAGCCGTATGATTATTCCCAACAGTGTCATCAATAAGGCAATCGTGGAAAACAGCAACTATAACAATGATTATATAGGCAATTACATGGAAGTCTCGGTCAGCTATGAAAGCAACCTGGAACAGGCAATCGAAGTAATGCGGGAGACCATTGCCTCCTATCCGCTGGTGGTGGACATCCGCCCGGACCCGTCAGAGGGAAATAAGGTCAATGTGGCGGTAAAGGAACTGGGGGATGACGGAATCATTCTTAAATCCACGGTCTGGACCAGGAACATTGATGACAATTTCACTGCCTGCAGCGACATACGCAGGCTCATTAAGAAAAATTTTGATGCCGCGGGTATTTCCATTCCATACAGACATGTCCATGTGGTTACCGGAAACGCAGATAAGGAATTGGAAAATAATGGAAAAAAACAGAAATAAAGGAGGGGCACTAATATGAAGGTAGGTATGATTGGAGCCGGGTCAATTGCCGGTGTCATGGCGGGTACCATCAAAGAGATGGACTGCGCACAAAATTATGCGGTGGCTGCCAGGGACTACGGAAGGGCAGCTGAATTTGCACAGAAGTATGGTTTTGAGAAAGCCTGTGGATCTTATGAGGAACTGGTGGAGGATGCCGGGGTAGAGCTTGTGTACATTGCCACGCCTCATTCGCACCATTATGAGCATATTAAATTATGCCTGAACCACGGAAAGCATGTACTGTGCGAAAAGTCCTTTACGGTCAATGAATCACAGGCCAGGGAAGTGCTTGAACTGGCCAGGGAAAAGAAACTGCTTTTGACAGAGGCTATCTGGACCCGGTATATGCCCATGAGGAAAACCCTGGACGACGTGCTGCTAAGCGGCGTCATAGGCAGGCCATATATGCTCACGGCCAACCTGGGCTATATCATCAGCGGAAAAGAGCGTATTATGCGTCCTGAGCTGGCAGGAGGAGCCCTTTTGGATGTGGGAATCTACCCGCTTAATTTTGCGTCTATGGTGTTTGGGGATGAGGTGGATACCATAACCGGCACCGCGGTGATGACAGAGACCGGCGTGGACGCTCAGAACAGCATTACCATCACCTATAAGGATGGCAGGATGGCGGTTCTGTGCAGCAGCGCAATGGGACTCAGCGACCGCCGGGGCATCATCTATGGTGACAATGGATTTATAGAGGTGGAGAACATCAACAACTGTGAGGGCATCCGGATCTATGACCGCTCCAGGAACATGATTGCTTCCTACGATACCCCCAAACAGATCAGCGGGTATGAATATGAGGTGGAGGCCTGCCTGCGGGCGATTGAAGAGGGAGCGTTGGAGTGCCCTGAAATGCCTCATGAGGAAACGCTGCGGATGATGGGGTGGATGGATGAGCTTCGCAGACAGTGGGGATTGGTTTATCCGATGGAGAAATAAAAATCAATGAATCCATTTATGCCCAGTGGAAGCCGTAACAGGATATTTGAATTGAATATGGAAATCATACAAAAAACGCAGGAATCCTTCAACAGAACCTGCGTTTTCTGGTATATGTTTTCTGGCATTTTCTGGCATTACATCTTCATCTTAAGCTTCTCTTCCTCAATGGTAACTCTGGACTCATCCAGGGTAGTTCCCATGACCTTTATGAGCACATCCTGCTTCATGGTGGGAGCGTAGTAGAAACCCTGCTGATACTCGCACTGATAGCTGTTCAGGGCATTCAGCTGGTTCTCTGTCTCCACACCCTCCGCGATGATATGGATGCCCAGTTCCCTGGCAATCTGAATCAGTCCGCCTGCGATGGAAGCCGATTTAGGATTGGTCTCCAGCTGCCATACAAACATGCGCTCCAGCTTCACTGTATTGATAGGAAGGTCCAGGATACTGCTGACAGGAGCGCATCCGGAGCCAAAGTTGTTGAGTACCAGCTCCACACCCATGTCGGAGAGTTCCTGCATGGTGATGTTTACATTCAGATATACATTGGACAGAGCGCTGTCGTCTACCTCCAGGGCCAGCCTGCCCTTGGGTATCTGGTAGGTCTCAAGGACCTTTGTCACCTGATCCAGAAAATCCTCCTGAACCAGAAGCACCGGAGAAACCGGGATACAGATGGAGTCAAATTCCCTTCCGGTATTCATCAGTTCGCTTATACATTTTCCCGCATGGTCCAGGGCGTAATATCCAATGGCCCTGATTTGACCGGAATCCTCTGCTATGGGCATAAACTCAGCGGCGCCCACCAGCCCGATGCCCTGAATGAAGATTCTCATGTAGGAATCAGCCCTTGTGAAACGGCCTTCCTTCAGGTTATAGGTAGGACGGTAGCGGACTTCCAGCTCATTCTTTTCCAGGGCTGTCTGAAGGTACATGGCAACAGCCTGGCGGCGGACAAACTGGGTATGCATGCTGCTGTCATATACAGCCATCTGGTTGGGGCCGCAGTCAGAGGCAGCCGATACGGCCAGGTCCAGGCGCTTGAGCAGCTCATCGGTGTTGGCGGCATGGCCGGGATAGGAGCAGAGACCTATCTGCGCGGAACACAGACAGTCCACTCCGCGGATCTTCCATACATTTCCGAAACGTTCCAGAATCTCATCAGCCAGGTCGGAGGCCTGCCCTTCTGAGAGCTGTTCCAATATGATAATGAATTCCACGCCTATGTAACGGTATATATTGCCCTCAGCTACTTCCTTCAGATAGCTTTTTATCTGGGACAGAAGTTCCTCACAGTAATCATATCCGAACGTCTTATTCAGACTCTTGAAATTCTCCAGATAGAGCTTTAGAACCACACCCTTGGACAAGGGAGCGCCCAGTAAGGTTTCCAGCCTGTTCATGCAGGCTGCGCGGCCCTCGCTGGCAGCATCCGGTTCAGCCGGGGTAAAGACGGGCGGTGTAGGCGGAAGCTCTGCCGCTCCTTTTTCTTTCTTATGCTGAAACAAACCCATGATTGTTTCCTCCTTTGTCATATGCAGGCAGCTGTCGTCTGCACTCGCATTTCCTTTATTATAATATAAAAGCCAGAAAATCTCAATTTTTATTTATGAAATGTGAGACGGAATGGAAAAAATGATAAATAATTTCTTTTTCTTTGCAAATTGACCTAACTATGCTATAATAGCCACAGATATTGCAGCAAGGAGATAAATCTTTATGAAGATGAAACGCGTATTCTTAAAGTTAAGCGGAGAGGCCCTTGCAGGCCCTAAGAAAACCGGGTTTGACGAGGACACGGTGAAGGAAGTGGCCAGGCAGGTAAAGCTCTCTGTAGATGCAGGTATACAGGTGGGAATCGTCATTGGCGGGGGTAATTTCTGGAGAGGCCGTACCAGTGAGGCCATTGACAGGACCAAGGCAGACCAGATTGGAATGCTGGCCACTATTATGAACTGTATTTATGTTTCTGAGATTTTCAGGAATGCAGGCATGATGACACAGATTCTTACGCCCTTTGCGTGCGGCTCCATGACAAAGCTGTTCTCCAAGGACAGGGCCAATAAGTATTTTGAGAGGGGTATGGTAGTATTCTTTGCAGGCGGGACAGGCCATCCCTATTTTTCCACAGATACGGGAATTGCCCTCAGTGCCATTGAGATGGAAGCCGACTGCATCCTGCTGGCCAAGGCCATTGACGGGGTGTATGACAGCGATCCGAAGCTGAATCCGGAGGCAAAGAAGTATGACACCATATCCATACAGGAAGTCATTGACAAACAGCTTGCTGTGGTGGATTTAACAGCGTCCATCATGTGCATGGAGCATAAGATGCCCATGGCGGTGTTCAGTCTCAATGAAAAGAACGGGATTGCGGACGCCATTCAGGGCCGGATTAACGGAACCATCGTTACTGCGTAATAAAACGAACATTATTAAGCAGCAGGGAAGGCTGCATTAACAGGAGGAACTTATGGAAGAATTAAAAGTTTATGAGGACAAGATGAATAAGACACTGGATGTACTGCTGTCTGATTACGGCACCATCCGCGCAGGACGTGCGAATCCCCATGTGCTGGACAAGATTAAGGTGGACTATTACGGCACGCCCACGCCCCTCCAGCAGGTTGGCAATGTTTCTGTTCCGGAAGCCCGCATGATTGTGATTCAGCCATGGGAGAAGAGCCTGCTTAAGCCCATTGAGAAAGCCATCCTCACATCTGAGCTGGGCATCAATCCTACCAATGACGGAAACTGTATCCGTCTGGTGTTCCCGGAGATGACGGAGGAGCGCAGAAGGGAAGTTTCCAAGGATGTTAAGAAAAAAGGCGACAATGCGAAGGTAGCCCTGCGCAATATCCGCCGTGATGCAAACGAGGCATTTAAGAAGGCGGAGAAGGCAGGGGATATTTCTGAGGATGATCTGACCGAGATGACAGAGAAGATGCAGAAGCTTACGGATAAGATGGTGGAGAAGGTTGACAAGGCAGTGGAAGAAAAGACCAAGGAAATCATGACAGTGTAATCCGTGATAAATGAATATGGGAGGCAGGAGGGACTCCTGCCTCTTATTGTTTCTTTATTTTGGAAACGAGTAAGATACATTCAGACAAGAAAGGCAGAGAAAGAATGGCATTAGATAAGGATATGATTATACCGGAGCATGTGGCCCTGATACTGGACGGAAATGGCCGCTGGGCCAAAAAGCGGGGGCTTCCCCGCACCATGGGGCACAAGGAAGGCTGTGTCACCGTGGAGAAAACCGTTGAGCTTGCAGCCAGAATGGGAATCAGGTATCTGACTGTCTATGGGTTCTCCACCGAGAACTGGAAACGCTCCGCGGAGGAAGTGGGGGCGCTGATGCAGCTGTTCCGCTACTATATGGTGCGGCTTTTAAAGATCGCGTCCGCCAATAATGTACGTGTAAAGATGATTGGCGACAGAAGCCGCTTTGACAGGGATATCATAGAGGGCATCAACCGGCTGGAGTCAGAGACACGGGACAATACAGGGCTGACCTTTGTCATAGCGGTGAATTACGGAGGCAGGGACGAGATACGCAGGGCGGCTGCCGGACTGGCCAGGGACTGCATCCTTGGAAAGGCAGAACCGGACCAGGTGGACGAGGCTCTGTTTGCATCCTATCTGGATACGGCGGGAATGCCGGACCCGGACCTTTTAATCCGCACAAGCGGAGAGCTGAGGCTGTCCAATTACCTGCTGTGGCAGCTGGCCTACACCGAAATCGTAGTGACGGATTGTCTTTGGCCAGATTTCGGCCAGGAGGAATTAGAAAAAGCCATTGTGCAGTATAATAAGAGAGAGCGGCGGTTCGGCGCTGTAAAGTAAGGAGAGGGAAAGGAGAATGCCATGTTTACGACCCGGTTAATCAGCGGTATCATACTGGTGCTTCTGTCCATCGTCATTGTTGGGCAGGGAGGTATCCTGCTATATGCCGTTACGGCCCTTATATCCATCATCGGTTTATTTGAGCTTTACAGGGCTCTGGGAATGCAGCGGCGTTCCCTGGCTGTTGTGGGCTATGTGACGGCCTGCTCCTATTATGGACTTTTGTGGTTTGAGGGACAGCGCTATGTGACGCTTATGATTATTGCCTGCCTGATGGCGATGATGGCCCTTTATGTGCTTACCTTCCCTGAATATAAGACAGAGGAGGTGACGGGCGCGTTCTTTGGCGTATGCTATGTGCCCATCATGCTGTCATTCCTGTATCAGACAAGGGTCATGAACGACGGGGCATACCTTGTGTGGCTTATATTTTTAAGCTCCTGGGGCTGCGATACCTTTGCCTACTGTACAGGCATGCTTTTGGGCAGGCATAAGCTGGCCCCTGTCCTCAGCCCCAAGAAATCCATTGAGGGGGCTGTGGGAGGCGTGGCCGGCGCGGCCCTTCTGGGCTTTATCTATGCGTCCCTTTTCGGAGGCAGAATGGCGGAGCTTGATAATCCCCAGGCGGCCTGCGCCATTGCCTGCGCCATTGCGGCGGTTATTTCCCAGATTGGGGATTTGGCGGCTTCCGCTATTAAGAGAAATCACAACATAAAGGATTACGGTCATCTGATTCCGGGTCATGGAGGCATCCTGGACCGGTTTGACAGTATGATATTCACGGCTCCGGCCATTTATTTTGCCCTCACATTTTTAAAATAAGGATGGGCTTTTTGAGTATTTCTTCAGGATAGGGAGAATATAAGTTATGATGAAGAAGATTGCGGTTCTGGGTTCCACGGGTTCCATCGGCACCCAGACATTGGAAGTGGTGAGATACAATAAGGATATTCAGGTGACAGCCCTTGCCGCTGGCGGCAATGTTAAGCTGATGGAGGAACAAATCCGTGAGTTTAAGCCCGGGCTGGCCTGTCTCTGGGATGAAGAAAAGGCAAAGGAACTGCGGGCCGCTGTGGCTGACCTGGATGTGAAGGTGGCAAGCGGTATGGAGGGACTGATGGAGGCAGCCACGTCGCCGGAAGCGGTTCTGGTGGTGACGGCCGTGGTGGGGATGATTGGGATTCGTCCTGCCATTGCAGCTATGGAAGCCGGCAAGGATATTGCCCTGGCCAACAAGGAAACCTTGGTGACTGCCGGTCATATCATCATGCCTCTTGCCAGGGAAAAGGGCGTGAAGCTGCTGCCGGTGGATTCGGAGCACTCTGCCATCTTCCAGTGCCTGCAGGGCGCGGCCGGCAATCCCCTTCACAAGATACTGCTCACGGCCTCAGGCGGTCCCTTCCGGGGATTTACCAGGGAGCAGCTGAAACAGGTCCGGCTGGAGGATGCGTTAAAGCATCCCAACTGGTCCATGGGGCATAAAATCACCATAGACTCCTCCACCATGGTCAACAAGGGGCTGGAGGTCATGGAGGCCCACTGGCTGTTCGGGGTGGAGATGGACCAGGTTCAGGTGGTGGTACAGCCGGCCAGCATCATCCACTCCATGGTTGAATTTGAGGATGGGGCCGTCATAGCCCAGTTAGGCACACCCGATATGAAGCTGCCCATCCAGTATGCGCTCTATTATCCGGAGCGCCGTTTCCTTCCGGGAGAACGGCTGGATTTCGCGAAGCTTGGGCAGATTGCCTTTGAGGTGCCGGATATGGAGACATTCAGGGGCCTTAAGCTGGCCTATGAGGCGGGACGCAGGGGAGGCACCCTGCCGACGGTGTTCAACGCGGCCAACGAGATGGCGGCTGCCATGTTCCTTGAGAGAAAAATCAGCTACCTTACCATTGTGGATATGATTGAGGGAGCCATGGAGCATCACTGTGTGAGGCCCTCTCCGGATGTGGCGCAGATTCTGGAGGCAGAACAGGAAACATACGACTATATAAAATCAAAATGGAATTAAGACAGAAAGGAGGCGCGCGCTGCGCATAAAAATGAGCGGCGGTGCGCCGGATGGACAGGTGAGAGCCGGATGAGCTTGATTATTGCGATGCTGATGCTGGGAATCATTATCATGATTCACGAATTCGGCCATTTTTTGTTTGCAAAGTTAAATGGAATAGGTGTCATTGAATTTTCCCTTGGCATGGGGCCGAGGCTGTTCAGCTTTGAAAAAGGCGGCACCCGGTATTCCTTTAAGATACTGCCGTTTGGCGGCTCCTGCATGATGCTGGGGGAAGACGAGGGGATTACAGATGAAAGCGCGTTTAACAACAAGTCCGTATGGGCCAGGATTTCCGTGGTTGCAGCCGGGCCTGTGTTTAATTTTATCCTGGCCTTCGGCCTTTCCATGGTGCTCATCGGCATTACGGGGTATGACACCACCCGCCTGGCAGGGGTTGTGGACGGATATCCGGCCCAGGCTGCCGGAATGGAGGCCGGCGATGTGATTAAATCCATTAATGGCAGAAAGGTTCATTCTTACAGGGATATTAACTGGTATCTGTTCACCCATCCGCAGAAATCTCTTACGGTCACCTGGGAGAGGACGGAGGAAGGGGGAGGGACGGAACGTTTCAGCACGGAGCTTGCGCCTGTCTTTTCCACGGAAAACAACCAGTATATGATGGGGGTCCAGTTTAACCCGGTTCCCAACATGGCGGAGAATATAGGGCAGCTTCTGGTGCACAGCGCCTACGAGGTACAGTACTGGATTCACTATGTGTTTGACACCTTTTACATGATGTTCCACGGTATGGTGTCTGTCAACGATATCAGCGGTCCGGTGGGGATCGTGAACGCCATTGACACCACGGTGGATGAAACCGCGCCCTATGGCATGTCGGCTGTGGTACTCATGCTGATTAATTTTACCATACTCTTGAGCGCCAACCTGGGCGTTATGAACCTGCTTCCCATTCCGGCTCTGGACGGCGGACGTCTTGTGTTCCTCATCATCGAGGCAGTGAGGGGAAAGCCAATAGACAAAGAAAAGGAGGGCATGGTCCACATGGCGGGAATGATGGTCCTTCTGGCCCTTATGGTGCTTATCCTGTTTAACGATGTGCGGAAATTATTTTAATGCTTTGTCTCATTTCAGAAAAGAGGGGTATATATGACCAGGAAAGATACAAAAGTGATTCAGATTGGGGACCGGGTCATCGGCGGGGGAAACCCTGTCCTGATTCAGTCCATGTGCAATACAAAGACAGAGGATGTGCGGGCCACGGTGGCTCAGATCCGCAGGCTGGAGCAGGCCGGCTGCGACATTATCCGCGTGGCGGTGCCTACCATGGAAGCTGCCTCAGCGCTGGCTGACATCAAAAAGGAGATTCATATTCCGCTGGTGGCAGACATTCACTTTGATTACCGGCTGGCTATTGCCGCCATGGAGAACGGGGCGGACAAAATCCGTATCAATCCCGGCAACATCGGTGACCGTCACAAGGTGCAGGCAGTGGTGGATCGGGCAAGAGCATACGGGGTGCCCATCCGCGTGGGTGTCAACAGCGGTTCCCTGGAGAAAACGCTGCTGGAAAAATATGGGGGCGTTACGGCGGAAGGCATTGTGGAGAGCGCGCTGGATAAGGTGAAGCTCATCAAGGATATGGGGTATGACAATCTGGTTATCAGCATCAAATCCTCGGATGTGCTCATGTGCGTAAAGGCCCATGAGCTGATTGCCATGCAGACCCATTATCCTCTTCATGTGGGAATCACGGAGTCCGGCACTCTGATGTCCGGCAGCATCAAGTCCTCAGTGGGACTGGGTATCATCCTGCATGAGGGCATCGGGGATACCATCCGTGTGTCGCTGACCGGAGATCCGGTGGAGGAGATAAAGAGCGCCAAGCTGATTCTGCGGACACTGGGACTGAGAAAGGGCGGCATTGAGGTGGTGTCCTGTCCCACCTGCGGGCGCACGCGGATTGACCTGATCGGCCTGGCAAACCAGGTGGAGAACATGGTGACGGAGTTTGACGCTCTGGATGTGAAGGTGGCTGTCATGGGCTGTGTTGTCAACGGACCCGGTGAGGCCAGGGAGGCGGACATCGGCATCGCAGGCGGCGTGGGCGAAGGCCTGCTGATACGAAGAGGCGAAATCATCCGCAAGGTGCCTGAGCCCGAGCTTCTGGCAGTACTGCGGGAAGAACTGCTGGCCATGAGCCGGGATCGCGAAGCATAGAAGGAAGACGGATATATGGCAAAGAATTTTCTGGAAGTATTTCCAACCCTCAATATAGCGGAATCTCTGAAGGAGCTTTTAGGCCTGGTCCAGGTGGAGAAGGTGACCACCACCAGGGATAGAAGCTCTATCCGCATTTATCTGAAGAGCGCAAGGCTGATACATAAACAGAATATATACGACCTGGAGCGTGGAATCCGGGACCAGCTGTTCCCGGATAAGCAGGTGGCCATCAAGATTCAGGAAAAATACAGGCTGTCAGACCAGTATACGCCAAAAAAGCTTTTGGATGTATACAAGGACAGTCTTCTTCTGGAAATCAAAAATTACAGCATCATCGAGTACACCATGTTCCGCAAGGCCCGGATTACCTTTGAGAAGGAGGATATCATGGTTTTGACCGTGGAGGACACCATGGTGAACCGGGACAGGACAGGGGAGTTAAAGCGCGTCATAGAGAAGGTCTTTGCAGAACGGTGCGGCCTGCCCGTGGAAGTGCGCTTTGCCTATGTGGAGCCTCAGGGCAGCGACCGCAGAAAACAGATTGAGCTTAAGATGGAGCGGGAGGCCCAGGCCATATACTGGCAGAACCACAAGGAAGAGCTGGAAGCAATGGGAGCCTCCTTCTCCGCCCAGGGACTGGAAGGCCGGGAGCTGCTGGCAGGAAAAGGCGGCAAGTCAGGCCAGGATTCCTATATGGACGCCGGCCAGGGACCGGAGGGCGCTCCGTGGGATGCTCTCATGGCCCAGGCAGCTTCCGGGGACGGGGGAGCGCCGGGAGATAACGGCGTCCTTTCAGGCGCGCCCGGCTCATCCGGCAGCGCGGCCCAGTCAGGACAAACGGGCCAGTCAGGACAAACGGCCCAGTCAGGACAAACAGGCCAGTCGGGCCAGGGCGGCGGCCAGAAGCAGGGCTTTAAGGGAGATAAGCCTCAGCTTAACAAAGGACGCAAGGGCTGGGGAAGGGATAAGGACAGCGGCTTTGGCGACGACAAGAAATATTCGGTCAAGCGTTCCAACAACCCGGATGTGATCTACGGACGGGACTTTGAGGACGAGCCCATGGAGATTGAGAGGATTGACGGAGAAATCGGCGAGGTTACCTTGAGGGGAAAGGTGCTGACCTGTGAGAACCGGGAGCTTCGAAGCGGCAAATTCATTCTTACCTTTGATGTGTCTGATTTTACGGATACCATTACGGTAAAAATGTTTATCCGTCCGGAGATATTCGACGAGGTGAAATCCGTCATCAATCCGGGTATGTTCATAAAGGTGAAGGGTGTCACCACCATTGACAAGTTTGACGGCGAGCTGACCCTCGGATCCATTGTGGGAATCAAGAAAGCGGACGATTTTACCAGCAAGCGCATGGATTCCAGCCTGGAAAAGCGTGTGGAGCTGCACTGCCATACCAAGATGAGCGATATGGACGGCGTATCCGAAGTAAAAGGCATCATCAAGAGGGCCAAGCAGTGGGGCATGCCTGCCGTGGCTGTGACGGACCATGGCTGTGTCCAGGCCTTCCCGGATGCCAACCATGCCCTGGACAAGGGGGATACCTTTAAAATCCTCTACGGGGTGGAGGGATACCTGGTGGACGATACCAAACAGCTGGTAGAGAATTCCAGGGGCCAGGATTTTCAGGATACCTTTGTGGTATTCGATATCGAGACAACAGGCTTCAGCCCAAAGAAGAATAAAATCATTGAAATCGGCGCGGTGAAGGTGGTGGACGGCAGGATTACGGACAAATTCTCATCCTTTGTGAATCCGGACGTGCCCATTCCTTTTGACATAGAGAAGCTGACAGGCATCAACGATTCCATGGTGCTTCCCTACCCAAAAATCGACGTGATTCTGCCGCAATTTCTGGAGTTTGTGGGGGATGCGGTCCTTGTAGCCCACAATGCCAGCTTCGATGTGGGATTTATAGACCATTTTGCGGAGAAGCTGGAGCAGCCCTTTGACCCCACGGTGCTGGACACCGTTGCCATAGCCAGGCTTCTTCTGCCCAATCTCAACCGCTTTAAGCTGGACACCGTTGCCAAGGCCCTGAATATTTCGCTCCAGAACCATCACAGGGCGGTGGACGACGCGGGAGCCACAGCGGAGATATTCGCGGCCTTTGTGAAGATGCTGCGGGACCGGGATGTAAATGATTTAGACCAGCTCAATGCCCTCAGCACCATGGACACGGATACCATACGCAAGCTGCCCACCCACCATGTTATCATTCTGGCCAAGAACGACATCGGCCGTGTGAACATGTACCGTCTGGTGAGCTGGTCCCACCTGGAGTACTATGCCAGAAGGCCCAGAATTCCCAAAAGCCTGCTGGAGAAATACCGGGAGGGACTGATCATCGGTTCAGCCTGCGAGGCCGGGGAATTGTATCAGGCCCTGCTTCGCGGCGCGCCGGATACGGAGATTGCCAGGCTTGTGAATTTCTACGATTACCTGGAAATCCAGCCTCTGGGAAATAACGCGTTTATGCTTCGGGACGAGAAGAGCACGGTTAAGTCCCAGGAGGATTTGATTGATATTAATAAAAAGATAGTGGAACTGGGAATGCAGTTTAACAAGCTTGTCTGCGCCACCTGCGACGTCCACTTCCTGGACCCCCAGGACGAGGTATACCGCAGAATCATCATGGCAGGCCAGGGATTTAAGGACTCGGACGACCAGGCTCCCCTGTATCTGAGGACAACAGAGGAGATGCTGGAGGAATTTTCCTACCTGGGACCGGATAAGGCTCACGAGGTGGTGATCACCAACACCAGGAAGATTGCCGACATGTGTGATAAGATTGCCCCGGTGCGGCCGGACAAGTGTCCTCCTGTCATCGAGGATTCCGATAAGACGCTGACCAAAATATGTTATGACAGGGCCCATGAGATGTACGGGGAGGACCTGCCTAAAATCGTAGTGGACCGTCTGGAGCGGGAGCTTCATTCCATTATCACCAACGGATTCGCGGTTATGTACATCATTGCCCAGAAGCTGGTGTGGAAGTCCAATGAGGACGGATACCTGGTGGGCTCCCGTGGCTCCGTAGGCTCCTCCTTTGTGGCCACCATGTCAGGTATCACGGAGGTAAACCCGCTGAGCCCCCATTACCATTGCCCCAAGTGCCGTTACTATGATTTTGATTCCGAAGAAGTGAAGCAGTTCTCCGGTATGGCCGGATGCGATATGCCGGACAAGGAATGCCCTGTGTGCGGAACGCCGTTGGAAAAGGACGGGTTTGACATCCCCTTTGAGACTTTCCTGGGATTCAAGGGAGACAAGGAGCCGGATATCGACCTTAACTTCTCCGGTGAATACCAGAGTAAGGCCCATGATTATACGGAGGTTATCTTTGGAAAGGGCCAGACCTTCCGCGCGGGAACCATCGGCACCCTGGCGGACAAGACGGCCTTTGGATATGTGAAGAAATATTACGAGGAGAGGGGAACCAGGAAGCGCAACTGTGAGATTAACCGCATCGTGCAGGGCTGCGTGGGCGTGAGAAGGACAACGGGACAGCACCCCGGAGGCATTATCGTGCTTCCCCTGGGTGAGGAAATCTATTCCTTTACCCCGGTGCAGCACCCTGCAAACGATATGACCACCTCCACGGTCACCACCCATTTTGACTACCATTCCATTGACCACAACCTGCTGAAGCTGGATATACTGGGACACGATGATCCCACCATGATACGTATGCTTCAGGACCTGATCGGCATTGACCCAGTAAAGGACATCCCCCTGGACAGCCGGGAGGTCATGAGCCTGTTCCAGGACACCTCTGCCCTGGGAATCATGCCGGAGGATATCGGCGGCTGTCCCCTGGGGGCCCTGGGCGTGCCGGAGTTCGGTACGGACTTTGCCATGCAGATGCTTCTTGACACCAAGCCCAAGTATTTCTCCGACCTGGTGCGTATCGCCGGTCTGGCCCATGGTACGGATGTGTGGCTGGGCAATGCCCAGACCCTGATTCAGGAGGGAAAGGCCACCATTCAGACAGCCATCTGTACACGAGACGACATCATGGTTTACCTGATTGCCCAGGGATTGGAGCAGGGACTTTCCTTCACCATCATGGAGAGCGTGCGAAAGGGAAAGGGATTAAAGCCGGAGTGGGAGGAGGAGATGAAGGCCCACGGCGTTCCCGACTGGTATATCTGGTCCTGTAAGAAAATCAAGTATATGTTTCCAAAGGCCCATGCGGCTGCCTATGTTATGATGGCATGGCGTATTGCTTACTGTAAGATATTCTATCCCCTGGCTTATTACGCCGCGTTCTTCAGTATCCGGGCCAGCGCGTTTTCCTATGAAATCATGTGCCAGGGAAGAGATAAGCTGGAATACTATCTGGCGGACTACAAGAAAAGGGCGGACACCCTGTCCAAGAAGGAACAGGATACCCTGAGGGATATGCGTATTGTCCAGGAAATGTATGCAAGGGGCTTTGACTTTACCCCCATTGACATCTACCGGGCCAAGGCGCGGCATTTCCAAATCATAGACGGCAAGCTGATGCCTTCCCTCAGCAGCATCGACGGCCTGGGTGAAAAGGCTGCCGAGACTGTGGTGGATGCGGTCAAGGACGGACCTTTCCTGTCCATCGAGGATTTCAGCAACCGTTCCAAGGTAAACGGAACCCTATGTTCCCTTATGTCGGACCTGGGGCTGCTTAAGGACCTTCCAAAATCCAATCAGTTATCCCTGTTTGATTTATAGGCAGCCTTCAGGCTTTCCGACGTATATGACAAAAATATGACGAAAAGGTTGTAATAAATTGTAATTTATGATAAGTTAGAGTTGTACTTAGATGTTACACAACCATATTTGAAGAGGAGGAATCATGCTTATGAAAAAACGGATACTGGCACTTGCCCTGGCGGCGGTTATGGCTGGTTCCCTGTCAGCCTGCTCAGGCTCATCAGGAACAGATACCAAGGCAGCCCCTGCACAGACAGAGGCTCCGGCTTCAGAGAGCAAACCGGAAGCAAAGGAAGAGTCCAAGGCAGAGGAAGGAGATGCTGCAAAGACAGCCTCGTCCAAGGGGGGCGCGGAAGGCTATGAGCTTGCCCTGGTCACCGATCTGGGGACCATAGACGATAAGTCCTTTAACCAGGGCGCATGGGAGGGCCTTAAGAAGTATGCGGAGGAGAACAGCATCTCCTATAAATATTACCAGCCCCAGGAAGGTACTACAGATTCCTATTTGGAAACCATCGGCCTGGCCATTGAGGGCGGCGCCAAACTGGTAGTATGCCCCGGCTTCCTGTTTGAGGAGCCCATCTACATGGCTCAGGACAAGTACCCGGATGTGCACTTCATTCTGCTGGACGGGGAGCCCCATGATGCGGATTACAATTATAAGACAAATGATAATGTGATGCCCATTCTGTTCCAGGAGGACCAGGCCGGCTTCCTGGCAGGCTATGCGGCTGTAAAGGACGGATATACGAAGCTGGGATTTATGGGAGGCATGGCAGTGCCGGCAGTTATCCGCTTTGGATATGGTTTTGTCCAGGGCGCGGAGTTTGCGGCTGAGGAGGATGCAGTCACGGGCCTGGAAATCATGTATAATTACACAGGCGCATTTTCAGCCACGCCGGAGGCACAGTCCATGGCGGCTTCCTGGTATCAGAACGGCACAGAGGTAATCTTCGGATGCGGCGGCGCTGTGGGCAATTCCGTGATGGCGGCCGCGCAGGAAAAGAATGCAAGGGTAATTGGCGTGGACGTGGACCAGAGTACTGAATCCGAGACAGTCATCACGTCTGCCATGAAGCTTCTTTCCAACTCCGTGTATGACGGAGTAAAGGATTTCTATGACGGCAGCTTCCCGGGAGGCAGGACATCCGTGTTTACCGCTGCCAACAACGGCGTGGGACTTCCCATGGATACCTCCAAGTTTGAGAAGTTTTCCCAGGAGCAGTACGACGCCATTTACAAGAAAATGGCTGACGGAGAGATTACGCTGGTACAGTTCTCGGCGGATAATAATGACCCAACAAAGGATTTGACTGATTTGACCAATACAAAGGTTACCTTTGTGGAGTAGGGACTGGCAGAAAATGCGGGCTGTATAAGGGCCTGAAATAACCTGCGGCAGATAGTCATGACAAACAGGGTGCCGGCATGTCCGGCACCCTGCTGTTATCCCGGTACGCCTCATCCCGCCGGGCGGTGGGGCGGCCGGAGTATGCTGCCGGGACGGTTTTATATGAGGGGGAACCGTATGGATGATTACATTATAGAGATGTTAGGCATTACAAAAGAATTTCCCGGTATCATTGCCAACGACAACATCACCCTCCGGCTGAAAAAAGGGGAAATCCACGCGCTGTTAGGCGAGAACGGTGCCGGGAAATCCACGCTGATGAGCGTTCTGTTCGGCCTTTACCAGCCGGAGAAGGGAATCATAAAGGTCAGGGGCCGGGATGTGAAGATAAAGGGGCCTCTGGACGCCAATGCCCTTGGAATCGGTATGGTGCACCAGCATTTCAAGCTGGTACACAATTTTACCGTGCTCCAGAACATTGTACTGGGGATGGAGACGGTCAGCCGCGGCTTCCTGAAGATGGACAATGCCAGAAAAAAAGTGGTGGAGCTCAGCGAGCGTTACGGCCTGTACATTGACCCGGACGCTCTGATTCAGGATATTACGGTGGGGATGCAGCAGCGGGTGGAGATACTTAAAATGCTCTACCGGGACAATGAAATCATGATATTTGACGAGCCCACAGCGGTCCTGACGCCCCAGGAAATCGACGAGCTCATGGAGATTATGGGCAGTCTGGTGGCGGAAGGCAAGTCCATTCTTTTCATTACCCACAAGCTGGATGAAATCAAGGCGGTGGCGGACCGGTGTTCTGTTCTGCGTCGGGGAAAATACATAGGCACCGTGGATGTGTCTTCCATCACCAAGGAGGAAATGTCGGAGATGATGGTGGGCCGCAAGGTGAGCCTGTCTGTTGAAAAGACTCCGGCAGCGCCGGGCAGGACTGTGCTGGAGGCAGAGCATGTTTCGGTGAAATCCCATATGGAAGGTCATACCAAGCTGGTGGTAAACGACGTGAGCTTTCAGGTAAGGAGCGGGGAGATTGTCTGCATTGCCGGAATCGACGGCAACGGGCAGACGGAGCTGGTGCACGCCATAACCGGCCTGGGTGAAACCGCAGGGGGAAGAATCCTGATAAACGGCCGGGATGTGACGAAAAAGAGCATACGCGCCCGCAATACCCATGGACTCAGCCATATACCGGAGGACCGGCACAAGCATGGCCTGGTGCTGGATTATAACCTGGCCTATAACCTGGTGCTGCAGCAGTATTTTGGGCCTGGGTTCCAGCACTGGGGTTTCCTTAAGAATGAGGAAATTTATAAGTATGCCGACAAACTGATTGAGGACTTTGACATACGAAGCGGCGAGGGAGCGGATACCATCACGCGCAGTATGTCCGGAGGCAATCAGCAGAAGGCAATCGTGGCAAGGGAGATATCCAGGGACCATGACATCCTGCTGGCGGTCCAGCCCACCAGAGGACTGGATGTGGGCGCCATCGAATACATCCACAGGGAGCTGGTGAAGCAGAGGGACGCCGGCACGGCCATTCTGCTCATATCCCTGGAATTGGACGAGGTCATGAATCTCAGCGACCGGATTCTGGTCATGTTTGAGGGAACCATCGTGGCTGACCTGAATCCCGGGGAAGTGACGGTACAGGAGCTGGGACTCTACATGGCCGGTTCCAAACGCCAGGAGCCAAAAGGAAAGGCAGGTGAGAGGCTGTGAGCCCAAACAAAAGGACAGGGAGAAAACGGGATTATGTAGGTGTGCTGTCATCGGTGTTTGCCATTGTCATCGGACTGCTGGTAGGATTTGTCATACTGCTGATATGCAATCCATCCCAGGCACTGCCGGGATTTGTGACCATCCTGACAGGAGCCTTTACCCACGGCTTAAAGGGCGTGGGACAGGTATTTTACTATGCAACCCCCATTATACTGACCGGTCTTTCCGTTGGCTTTGCCTTTAAGACGGGCCTGTTTAACATCGGCACGCCGGGGCAGTTTATTGTGGGCGCCTTCGCGGCTGTCTATGTGGGAATCATGTGGACCGGCCTTGGGAGGATTCAGTGGGCCGTGGCCCTGCTGGCAGCCATTCTGGGCGGAGCTCTGTGGGGAATGGTCCCCGGGGTTCTGAAAGCCTGCTTTAATGTAAACGAGGTTATTGCCTCCATCATGATGAACTATATCGGCATGTATATGGTGAACTGGATTGTCAAGAGCTACAAGCCTCTCTTTAACAACCTGCGCAATGAATCCAGGAACGTGGAAGCCACCGCGCAGATCCCCAAGATGGGAATGGATAAGCTGTTTCCGGAGTCAAGCGTGGGCGGCGGTATCCTTCTGGCCGTTGCCGCCGTGCTGCTAATATGGGTTATCCTCAATAAGACCACCTTTGGCTATGAGCTTAAGGCGGTGGGCTTTAACCGGGACGCCGGCAGGTATGCGGGCATCAACGAGAAAAGGAACATCATCATGAGCATGGTCATAGCAGGGGCCATAGCAGGCATGGCAGGGGGACTTCTGTACCTGGCAGGCACCGGCAAGCACATTGAGATAAAGGATGTGCTTGCGCCGGAAGGCTTTACCGGCATCTCCGTGGCGCTGCTGGGACTGAGCCATCCCATCGGAGTGCTGTTTTCCGGGCTGTTCATCGCATATCTGACAGCCGGGGGATTTTACCTGCAGCTCTTTGAATTCTCCACGGAAATCATTGACATCATTGTGGCGGTCATCATTTATTTCAGCGCCTTTGCCCTGATAGTGAAAACCATCCTGACCCGGATGAACCGAAAACGGGAGAAAGGAGGCGGCCAGATATGAGTGTGATTTATTTTATATTCCAGCAGACCATGCTGTTTACCATTCCCCTGATGATTGTGGCCCTGGGCGGCATGTTTTCCGAGCGGAGCGGTGTGGTCAACATTGCCCTGGAGGGAATCATGACCTTGGGAGCCTTTACGGGCATCCTGTTCCTGAACATGACAGGAGACAGGATGAGCGGACAGCTGCAGCTGCTACTGGCCATCCTTATCTCCACGGCCACGGGAGCTGTCTTTGCCTTCTTTCATGCCTACGCGTCCATCAACATGAAGGCAAACCAGACCATCAGCGGAACAGCCCTCAACATGTTTGCCCCGGCCTTTGCCATCTTTGTGGCCAGGGTTATCCAGGGAGTGCAGCAGATTCAGTTCAGCAATACCTTCCGGATTGAATCCGTTCCCCTGCTGGGCAATATCCCGTTTTTCGGCCCATTGTTATTCCGGAACACATACATCACCACGTATCTGGGCGTCGTGATTCTGGTTCTGTCCACCCTGGTGCTTTACCGGACCAGGTTCGGCCTGAGACTGCGCTCCTGCGGAGAGCATCCCCATGCAGCAGACGCGGCGGGCATCAATGTCTGCCGCATGCAGTATGCAGGCGTCCTGATATCCGGGGTCCTGGGCGGTTTAGGGGGGCTGGTGTTCGTGGTGCCCACATCCACTAATTTTAACGCGGATGTGGCAGGATACGGATTCCTGGCCCTGGCAGTTCTTATCTTCGGACAGTGGAAGCCGGTAAAAATCATGTGGGCATCCCTGTTCTTCGGCCTCATGAAGGCGGTGGCGGCAGCCTATTCCGGCATACCGTTTCTGGCGGCAACAGGGATTCCCAGCTATGTGTACAAGATGATACCCTATCTGGCCACCTTGATTGTCCTGGTATTTACATCTAGGAACTCCCAGGCTCCCAGGGCCTCCGGCGTTCCCTATGACAAAGGGCAGAGATAGGTTGATATTTATATAATAATATGGTAGTATATGAAAGAGTCCTTAGGATTAAGGGCTCTTTTATTGAGTCCGGCTGTCTGAAAAGGCCGGTAACTCGCGATATATTACGAAACGGGGGATATATAGATGGAACGCGAAAAATTTTCGTCCAGGCTTGGCTTCATCCTTATAAGCGCGGGATGCGCCATTGGTCTGGGCAATGTGTGGCGGTTCCCTTATATAGTAGGCGAATACGGAGGTGCCGCTTTTGTGCTTGTATACCTGGTGTTCCTGCTGATACTGGGACTTCCCATCGTAGTCATGGAATTTGCAGTGGGAAGGGCCAGCCGCAAAAGCGCGGCCCTGTCCTTTGACCTGCTGGAGCCAAAGGGAAGCAGGTGGCATCTGACCAAGTACATCGCCATGGCAGGCAACTATATTCTGATGATGTTCTACACGACTGTGGGCGGATGGATGATGCTTTATTTTTTTAAGACCCTTAAGGGGGATTTCGGCGGCCTGGATTCAGAGGCAGTGGCCGGTGAATTCGGCAGTATGCTGGCTAATCCCGCGCTGATGGGAGGGTTCATGGTCATTGTGGTCCTGCTGTGCTTCGGAGTCTGCGCCATGGGCCTTCAGAAGGGCGTGGAGCGCATTACAAAGGTCATGATGGTGTGTCTGCTGGTGCTGATGGTAGTGCTGGCCGTGCATTCCATGGTTCTGCCGGGAGGCGGTCCCGGGCTGGAGTTTTACCTGAAGCCTGATTTTGGGAAAATGGCGGAGGCGGGTATCGGTGAAGCCGTGTTCGCTGCCCTGGGACAATCCTTTTTCACCCTGAGCATTGGTATCGGAGCCCTGGCAATCTTCGGAAGCTATATCGGCAAGGAGAGAACGCTGACAGGAGAGGCGGTCAGCGTAACCCTGCTGGACACCCTGGTGGCTTTCATGGCCGGACTCATCATATTCCCGGCCTGCTTTGCCTACAATATTGAGTCCACAGCAGGACCATCCCTGATTTTCATTACCCTGCCCAATGTATTTAACCATATGGCAGGCGGCAGAATCTGGGGGACACTGTTTTTTCTGTTTATGTCCTTTGCGGCTTTTTCCACCATCATCGCGGTGTTCCAGAACATCATTTCATTTGCAACGGATTTGACGGGATGCACCCTTAAGAAGGCGGTTCTCTGCAATATAGCCGCCATCATCATTCTGTCCGTTCCATGTGTGCTGGGCTTTAATCTCTGGGGCAGCTTTGCCCCCCTGGGAGAGGGAAGCACGGTTCTGGACCTGGAGGATTTCATCCTCAGCAACAACCTTCTGCCTATCGGCAGCATGCTTTACCTGCTGTTTTGCACCAGCCGCTATGGATGGGGCTTTAAGAAATTTACGGCAGAGGCCAATGAAGGGGAGGGAATTCATTTTCCTGTGTGGGCCAGGATTTATGTGAGTTATATCCTGCCTTTGATTGTACTCATCATATTCATTCAGGGATATGTCTCCAAGTTTATGAGTAATTAGGGATTTTTTTGATAAAACATAATAAATGCAAAGGGCCGCCCCTGGGGATTCTCTGTACCGGAATCCCCAGGGGCGGCTTTTTGCTGCCGGATTTTGCAGCGGGAATAAGAATGTAAAATAGTCTTGACATTTGATGTAAAGCATACTATACTAAAAATGTAAAGCATGCTATACTAAAAAAGGCGGAACAGGCGATGACAAAAAGCAGAGATGATTTAAGATTAAAAGGAAATGAGGAAAGGGTGGTGTGATTGAAGACCAGGATACAGGAACTGAGGAAACATGACAAAGTCACCCAGGAGGAGCTGGCCTTGGCCCTGGGCGTGACCAGGCAGACCATAATATCCCTTGAAAACGGGAAGTATAATGCTTCCCTGCAGCTGGCTTTTAAGATTTCAAGATTTTTCGGAAAAAGCATAGAGGATATATTTTTATTTGAAGAGGAGGAATGAATATGTGGCTGAACCAGTTATTTATTGAAAACCCCATTGATTTTGAGAAGAGGTGCAGGAACCGGATTGTGTTTGGGATATGCTTTATCCTGTTGGGCGCAGCGGCCATAGGGCTGTCCTTTGCGGTCAGGAACCGCGCCATGGTGATGTATCTGGAACAGGGTTACAGGGATTTTATGCCGGGATTTTACGGCGGAACCGGATTTGGCCTGGCCGCGTCCGGGGTTATATCCATCATCCGCAACCTGCAGTATCTGCGGAATCCGGAACTTAAGGAGAAGCGCAGGATTTATGAGACCGATGAGAGAAACCGTATGCTGGGGCTGCGCTGCTGGGCTTATACGGGATACACCATGATGCTGATGCTCTATATAGGGGTCCTTGTAAGCGGGTTTATCAGCATGACAGTGGCAAAGACACTGATATTCGTAGCGGCGCTTTTTGCGGTGCTCCTGCTGGTGTTCAGAGGGCTTTTGCAGAAGGTTATGTAGGGACATTGTATTTTTCTATGGCATATGGTTTTGCATCAATTAAAACAATGGGACACACCACCGGGATTCATGTAAAATGAGATGGACGAAAGAGAAAATCTTATAAGGAGGGTACTGTAACATGAATTTAAAGAAAGAAGTGAGTGTGGCCAAAATAGCAAAGGATGCAGAGGATTTATTCCGCGGAGGATTCTTCTGTTCAGAGGCAGTTGTCTGTTCCATCCGCAGTAACTTTGAGATGGATGTACCGGAGGAGGTCATTGCCATGGCATCCGGATTCCCCATTGGAATCGGGCGCTCCAAGTGCTTGTGCGGAGCTGTGTCAGGCGGTGTCATGGCCATTGGCCTTGTATTCGGCCGCACGGTCCAGAAGGATCCCCAGGTGGAACAGACACTGGCTCTTTCCAAGGAGCTTCACGACTGGTTCAAGGCGGCTAACGGGAAGAACGCGCTGTGCTGCCGGATTCTCACAAAGGAATTTGACATGGGGGCAGGGGAGCATAAGGAACAGTGTATCCATTTTACGGGTCTGGTGGCAGGCAAGGTAGCCGAGATGATCATAAGGGAAAAGGGACTTACGAATATTGACGAATAGGAGTGTGCGCTGATGATAAAGAAAATACCTCTTCCGGCAACAGGCGTCATGCTGGGCATGGCTGCCCTGGGAAATCTGCTCCAGTCTTATTCGGAAGGAGTCCGCCTTCTGTGCGGGGCGGTATCCCTGATTTTGGGGATCCTGATTGTGATCAAAATCATATTATACCCCGGGCAGTTTGCCGGGGACATGAAGAATCCCATCATGGCCAGTGTTTCAGGAACCTTTTCCATGGCAGTCATGCTTCTGGCAGGATATGCCAAGCCCTTTGCGGGAAGCAGCGCCGTGATAATCTGGTATGCCGGCATTGGGCTGCATATTGCCCTCATGGTGTATTTTACAGCCAGATTCATGATTCACCTTAAAATGCAGCAGGTATTTGCAAGCTACTACATTGTCTATGTGGGAATCGCGGTGGCAAGTGTCACGGCGCCAGCCTTTGATAAACTGGCAGTGGGAACAGCAGCCTTCTGGTTCGGCTTTGCGGCGGCCCTCATACTGTTGGTATTGGTTACATACCGCTATGTGAACTTTAAACAGGTTCCGGAACCGGCACAGCCGTTGTTTTGCATCTATACGGCGCCTGTCAGCCTTTGCCTGGCCGGATATATCCAGTCCGTGCAGCCAAAGTCACTGGGGCTGGTCCTGTTTATGATGATTCTCAGCTCAGTCATTTACATTGCGGTGCTTATAAAGACACCGGCATACCTGAAGATGAAGTTTTATCCCAGCTATGCCGCCTTTACCTTCCCCTTTGTCATTACAGCCATTGGGCTTAAGATGGCCATGGCCTGTCTCGGCGGCATGGGACATCCCGTACCTGCCCTGTCATACGCTGTGGCTGGTGAAACCGTCATAGCATCCGTCCTTACCATCTATGCTCTGGTGAGGTATGGTATGGCAGTGTTGGAACGGGGACATTGACCTCCGGGGCAGCCGGAATCCGGGACCGGATTTGAAATACGGATTGGGAAGAAGGAGACAAATAGATAAACAGACAGGTAAACAGGCAGATGCACGGAAGGATACAAGCGTATTCTCATGATGCATGTGTCTGTTTTTTTGCGTAAAATAGTAAAGATTTTCATTCCGGGGCATACTGCCTATTGACAATATATAGTTAGTGCTCTATACTTGCAATATACCCGGGTGGGGTATGGGAAAGGAGTGAAACATATGACCACGCAGCGATATCACATAGACGGAATGTCCTGTGCCGCATGCAGCAGCGCGGTGGAGCGTGTTACGAGAAAGTTAAACGGTGTGGAGAGCAGTAATGTGAACCTGACAACTAACCGGATGGTGATTACCTATGACGAGAGCCGGGTGACGCCTGAAATGATTTGTGAGAAGGTATCCAGGGCGGGTTTTTCTGCCAGACTGATTGTGGAGGAAGAACAGAACAAGAAAAAGGAAGAAGAGGAATGGCAGCAGCAGGAGGAACAGCTGGAGGCTGTGAAGCGCAGGGTGATTACCGCCATTTGTTTTGCTGTTCCTTTGCTCTACATTTCCATGGGGCATATGCTGCCCTTTACCCTGCCTCTGCCGGCCTTCATGCAGATGGATAAGAATCCGCTTAATTTTGCCCTGGCCCAGCTCATACTGACCGTACCGGTCCTTATTTGCGGACGCAGGTTCTATCTGGTAGGCATTCGTTCTCTGCTTAAGGGCAATCCCAATATGGATTCCCTGGTGGCAATTGGTACGGGAAGCGCGTTTATCTACAGCCTTGTGATGACTCTGGGCATTCCGGGGGATCACATGAAGGCCCATCAGCTGTATTATGAGTCAGCGGCCGTGGTGGTCACACTGGTAATGCTGGGCAAGTTCATGGAGAGCCGCAGCAAGGGAAAGACATCCGAAGCAATACGCAAGCTCATGGAGCTGGCACCGGACACGGCTATTCTCTATGAGAACGGTACGGAGAGGGAAGTGGAGACCTCCCTGGTGGCTGTGGGGCAGCATATCCTCATAAAGCCGGGCAGCCGGATACCCCTGGATGGTATACTTGTACAGGGCAGCAGCAGCGTGGACGAGTCCATGCTTACCGGGGAGAGCATCCCGGCGGAGAAACAGCCGGGGGACAGCGTAATCGGCGGAAGCATGAATTATAATGGGGCTATGGAAGTGGAAGTGACCCATGTGGGAAGCGATACCACCCTGTCCAAAATCATTAAGATGATTGAGGATGCCCAGGGCAAGAAGGCACCTATCTCCAAGCTGGCGGATAAGGTGGCCGGATACTTTGTTCCCGCTGTCATGGGAATCGCCCTGGCGGCGGCCCTGCTGTGGTGGATATTCGGAGGAAAGGAACTTTCCTTTGTGCTGACCATATTCGTGGCCGTCCTGGTCATTGCCTGCCCGTGTGCGCTGGGGCTGGCCACTCCCACGGCCATCATGGTGGGAACCGGGGTTGGAGCCGGACACGGCATACTGATTAAGAGCGGTGAGGCCCTGGAGATTTGCCATAAGGTGGATGCCGTCATACTGGATAAGACTGGAACCATCACAGAGGGAAAACCCAGGGTGACGGATGTAAATGTGATCAGCGGAGCCGTGGTGGAACAGGTGTGGAAGCCGGGGAGCGGGGCTTTCGGGGAAAGCACCAGGGAACCTCAGACTTCTGAGGATGAGAAAAGGGAGCACCTGTTGGGAATCGCCGCCGCCTGTGAACAGATGTCGGAACATCCCCTGGGCCAGGCCATTGTGCAGGCTGCCAGGGAGAAGCAGATGGACCTGGCGATGCCCCAGGCATTTGAGAGTATCACCGGGGCAGGTATTATCACGGCCTGGAAGGGATGGAAGGTGGCGGTGGGCAACCGGCGTCTCCTTAACCAACTGCATGTGCCTGTATCCCAGGATACGGAAAAAGCAGCCTCAGAATACGCCAATACAGGAAAGACTCCCATGTATGTGGTGATTGACGGCCGGCTGGCCGGGATCGTGTGCGTGGCCGATACTATCAAGGAAACCAGTGTGGAGGCGGTGGAAAAGATAAAGAGCCTGGGAGTGGCTGTCTACATGGTTACAGGTGATAATAAGAAAACGGCCCAGTACATCGGCAAGCTGGCCCATGTGGACCAGGTGGTGGCAGAGGTGCTTCCGGAAGACAAGGCCCTGGTCGTAAACCGGTTGCAGAATGAAGGAAAAACAGTTATGATGGTAGGTGACGGCATCAACGACGCACCGGCGCTGGTCCAGGCTGACGTGGGCTGCGCTGTTGGAAACGGCAGCGATATTGCCCTGGAATCCGGGGACGTGGTGCTGATGAAGTCTGACCTTATGGATGTCTACAGGGCTGTCAAATTGAGCAAGGCAACCATCCGCAATATAAAACAGAATCTGTTCTGGGCATTTTTCTATAACTCATTGGGAATCCCGGTGGCAGCAGGAGTGCTGTACCTGTTGGGCGGCCCGTTGTTAAGCCCCATGCTGGGAGGATTCGCGATGTCCTTGAGCTCAGTGTGCGTGGTTGGAAATGCCCTGAGACTCAGGAATCTGAAGCTGTAGCGCGGGGCTGTAAAACACCTGCGAAAACACCTGCGGGAATCCGTCCGTGTCCCGGACATGGGCGGTTCCCCGGGGAACAGGAAGGTAAAAGGAGAGGAATACATGAATCAGGAAGAAGGCTGCGCCTGCCGCCATAAACACAGGGAAGTGTCGGAAGAACGCGGGCTCATGAACCGGCTGAACCGGATAGAGGGACAGATAAGGGGCATCAAGTCCATGGTGGAGGATGAGCGCTACTGCGTGGACATCATCACCCAGGTGGCAGCGGTCCAGGCAGCGCTTAACAGCTTTAACAAGGTGCTTTTGGAGCGCCATATCAAGTCCTGCGTGGTGGATGATATCCGCGGCGGCGACAGCGACGCCACGGTGGAGGAGCTTTGCAGGACTCTGCAGAAGATGATGAAATAACAGGAAACCTGAGATAAAGGAAACGAAAAGATACATGCAGTTTAATTCATATTTATTTTTATTATTGTTTCTTCCGGCTGTGCTGGCAGGATATTTCGGGCTGTGCCGGATGAAGCGCCATACATGGGCCAGAGGATTCCTGGCCGCCATGTCCCTGGTATTTTTCGCGTACGCCAATCCATGGTATCTGGGACTTCTTGTGGGAAGCGCGGTATTTAACTGGGCTGTTTCCAGGATGCTGTCAGGGGAAGAAAAGAAGGAGACAGGCAAAGGGGACGGCAAGGCGGATGGCATAACGAGCGGACGGTTTGGCGGGAGGATGGTTCTGGCATTTGGCATATTCGCCAATCTGGCTCTGCTTTTTTACTTTAAATATACTAATTTCTTTATAGAGAACCTGAATGCGTTTCTGGGAAAGGACATTGCCTTCACAAGGCTTCTCCTTCCGGTGGGCATCAGTTTTTTTACCTTCCAGCAGATTGGGTGGCTGGTGGACTCCTTCCGCATGGAGACAAGAGGTTACAGTTTTTGGGAGTATTTCCTGTTTACCGTGTATTTTCCAAAGATTGCCATGGGGCCGATTCTCCTGCACGGGGAGTTTATCCCGCAGCTTAAGGACCCTTCCCGCCTGAAGGCAGATTCCCGGAACATGGCCCAGGGACTGATGATACTGGCTGTAGGACTGTTCAAGAAGGTTATCCTGGCGGAGTTTTTCGCGGGACCGGTAAACTGGGGATATGCTCAGGTGGAGATACTCAGTTCCACGGACGCATTCCTGGTCATGCTGGCCTATACCTTCCAGCTGTATTTTGATTTCAGCGGTTATTGTGACATGGCCATGGGAGTTTCCAGAATGTTTAACCTGGAACTGCCCCTTAATTTTGATTCTCCCTATAAAGCGCTGTCTCCGGTGGAATTCTGGAAGCGCTGGCACATGACCCTGACCCGTTTCCTCAGAAAATATATCTATTTTCCTCTGGGGGGAAGCAGGAAGGGAAACCTGCGCACTTACATGAATATCATGGCGGTATTTCTGGTAAGCGGTTTCTGGCACGGCGCGGCCTGGACCTTTATCCTGTGGGGGGCGCTTCACGGCGCGGCCCAGGCCCTTAACCGTGTCTTTAAACGGCAGTGGGAGAATCTTCACACGGCGTTCCGGTGGATGGTCACGTTTCTGTTTGTCAACCTGACCTGGGTCATCTTCCGGTCAGAAAGCATATCCCAGGCAAAGCTGTTTTTGAAACGGCTGCTGGATTTTGGAAACATGCAGATCAATCCGTCCTTCATGGACAGCTTTAAGATGGTGGAACTGCCGCTCTGGCTGACAGAACACCGGGTATTTACAGTGCTGGGACTGTATGGGGCCGTACTTTGTCTGGTGATGAACGCCAGGAATATGGGCGAGACAGAGCTTCGCCCCACCTTCCTCAGGGGAGCAGGAACAGCCGTCCTTCTGGTCTGGTCGGTCCTGTCCCTGGCAGGAATATCCGGCTTCATTTATTTCCAGTTCTAATAAGGCTTATTTGAATAAACAGCTATAGGAGAGATTATATTGGAGACACAAAAGCGGGAGAATGGGACAGAAAACATAGGGTATGGCAGATGGCTGCGGTTTACCATGGGAGCCGTACTGGCTATGCTGGTTATGTTAGGCGGACTGGTGGTCTGGGTGGATCCTTTTTTCCACTACCACAAGCCTCTTGAACAGCTGGCATATCCCATTGACAGCGAACGGTACCAGAATGACGGTATCAGCCGCAATTTTACTTACGACGCAGTACTTACAGGCACATCCATGATGGAGAATTTTAAGGCCAGCCGGTTTGACAGCCTTTTCGGCGTCACATCCGTCAAGATACCATATGCGGGCGGATATTATAAGGAAGTGGACCAGGCTGTGAGACGGGCCCTGGCCTATAATCCCCAAATAAGGGTGGTGTGCAGGGGTCTGGACAGGAGCTTCCTGTTTTATCCAAAGGACCAGTGGAATCCGGCAGCCCCTTCACCGGAGTATCTGACGGATGGAAACCCCTTCAATGATGTGAATTATATCTTCAACAAGGAAGTGATATTCGGCACTATTCCGGGTGTCTTTGCCAGGACAAAGGCAGGCGGGCGGACCACCACCTTTGACGAATACATGCACTGGGCGCCGGAACGGGACTGGGGCAGGAAAGCTGTCTTAAAGACATATGATAGGGAGCCGCGCAAAACGGAAACCGCCCCTTTTACCGAAGAAGACCGCCGGACGGTCATGGAGAATCTGGAGCAGAATGTGCTGGCCACGGCCAGGGCCAATCCCCAGGTCACCTTTTACTATTTTATTCCGCCCTACAGCATCAGCTGGTGGGACAGCGAGCTGATGGCAAAAGGGGAGTTTGAACGGCAGATGGAGGGATACCGCCTCATGGCCCGCATGCTGCTGGAGTGCAAAAACATACGTCTCTTTGCCTTTGACGACCAGTTTGACATCACCTGCAATCTGGACCACTATATGGATGTGATTCACTACTCGGAGGATACCGGCGATCAGCTGCTGGAATGGATGGCGGCAGGAGAGCATATGCTTACAGACGACACTGTGGACTTCTATTTTGATAGAATCACGGATTTTTATGCAAACTATGATTATGACAGTATTTATGAATGATGGGACTTTAGAAAAGGCCTGTTAAATATAATAACAGAAAAGGAGAATGAACATGAAAACTTATAAGTGCGAGGAAATGATGTGCGATGGATGTGTGAACCGGATTAAGAAGGGGCTGGACGGAGCAGGTATTAAGAATACCGTGGATTTATCTGTCAAGACAGTGACCATTGACGGGGATGCGGACTGTGAGGCCAGGGCTGTGGAGATTTTAGATGACCTTGGATTTACTGCGGTAGAAGTATAGTACAGAGCCTGTAACCGGGGCTTTTCGAAAATTATCATAATTATTTTAAAAACTTTGACAATTTATGGTTGACTTTCTGGAATAAATGTATTATACTACCAAAGGTATCGAGGCGTGGCTCAGTTTGGTAGAGCGCTGCGTTCGGGACGCAGAGGCCGCGTGTTCGAATCACGTCGCCTCGATTTACCTTTAGGCCTGATGGTCAAGCGGCTAAGACGACGCCCTCTCACGGCGTAAACCCGGGTTCGATTCCCGGTCAGGTCATGATGGCAAGGCTGTTGCTTAGGTAGCAGCCTTGTTGCATCAAAGGAATGGCGTTTGCTGTTCGGATGCCACTGTAGCGCAGTTGGTAGCGCAACGCATTCGTAATGCGTGGGTCGCCGGTTCGAGTCCGGCCAGTGGCTTATTAAAAAAGTACGTATTTACAAGGAAAATTGAACATTTGAGCAAAAGAAAAACCGTCCGGTGTGGGCGGTTTTCTTGATTTGACTAACATTAACTAATTTGCCTTGATTAAAACACTCTCCATAATGTTAGCCGCTTCCTCATTCTTGCTGCGGAAAAAGTAAGCATAGATATTTAATGTGGTGGTCGCATTGGAATGTCCCAGAACCCCGGCAACGGAGCGCGGGTCCATATTGTTAGCAATCAATATGGAGGCTGCGGTATGCCGCAAATCGTGTGGGGTTATATTCGGGGGGAATCATGTGGCTGCAATCCTCTGCCACATATTTGTTATACAGTTCTATGATTCGTTTGAACTGATGGTATGGGCTTGAAGGATGCATCTGAAGCCCATTTTCCTGCGTGAAAATGAAATTCTTATCAAATTCTTTCCCGTGGTATCCCTGCCAATATGTGCCGCGCTCCATGCTTTGGCGCATTTGTTCCGCTTTCCATAATCTCAATATGCCTGTAACAACAGGCGGTATAATAGGAGTGCGTGATTTATTTGTTTTGGTCTTTTTCTGAATTATCTTTCCATCCACATAAGCTGTAGAGTTTTCAATATTCACAGTTCCGGTATCTAAATCTATATCATTCCATGTGAAAGCTATATTCTCACCACGTCTGTCGCCAATGAACAGAGCCAGATAAAAGTAAGCCCGCCATTTTAAAGAGAGTTTCCAAGACGTTTGATATTCTTTGATTGAATATACTTCCCCCGCTTTATTCTTGCGCTTACGGCCTCCATATTTTATCGTCATAGGGTTGTCTAAGGCCTATAGGAACGCTTGTGTTTGCTCTATGGTAAGATATTTCACCTTATACTCTTTCTTGGGTCTGTGTCCCTTGCTTTGCTTTCCGGCATAGATTAAAGGGTTTATGGTGAGTAATCCCTCACCAACGGCATAAGACAATAAGCTGCTGACAATGGCGCAATCCCTTGTTATGGTGCTTTCAGATAGCCCGCCGGGCTTTCCGTCAATCCTGGCCCCGTCCTGCCTTAAGTCTTTGCTGTAATCCTTAAGATTTTTAGGAATGATGCTGCATATCTTTAAATGCCCCAGGCGTGGGACAATGCGCAATTTCAAACAGTTTTTATAGCTGGCCCAGGTAGTGATGGACATAAAATCATCATCCGGGTTTCCAGTAGGTTCATTGTCCTTTAAAAATAACTCAGATAGTTCCTCCAGGGTCATGCGCCGGCCTTTAACATTTTGGCCTGATTTTACATCACGTTCAAAGTCCATTACAAATTGCTCCAGGGCCTTTTTCTCCTGTTTTGGGGTCATTCCTGGCTCTGGTGTGAATGTGTCTGTTTCAAGTATTTGGGTCCCATCGGCTCTGCGCCCATTGCTAACCGTGACTTGATAAGAGTTACCGCGCTTTCTTATACTTGCCATAATATCCTTCCTTTCATTCAGTCGGGCGGGCATGAATAAACAGATGGATTTAATTAATTATTTGTCGGTATCATTACGATATTCGGGTATTTTTGCAAGCAATTCCATTTGACTTATGGCCCTGTTTATTTCTTCATGGGCTTTCTTTTGTCCGGCCTCATTAAGCATAAGATAATATTTTGTTAATGATTCTTCCAGTTCCTTTGTAAGGTATGCTAGACGCAACATTGTATATTGTGTGTGTTCATAAAGAATTTTAGATTCATCATCGGTTAGTTGTTTGCCGTTCTCAAGCTTTTTTAACAGAATGTTAATTATATTATCTTCTGCTATAGTTGTATCAAGGATAATGTTTTTTCTATTTATATGAGAAGTTAACTGTTTTGAAGATGTTTGTAATTGTGGTTCTGATTCATCACATGGCAAGGGGGTTTGAACCGGCATTGTGAATTTGCATTTTGTGATATCGGGAATTTCATTATTATTGAGTGTTGCAAATCTTGCTACGTGTTGTTCAGGATTATATGCAGGAGTGTTCATGAGTTCTTCAATTGTAATTCCTAATATTTTGCATACATTTTCGATAACTTCTAATTTAGGCTCTCTATAGTTATTCTCATAGTTTGAATAGGTTGAAACAGTTAAACCAAGTCGTTTTGCCATGTCTTTTTGTGAGATATGTTGTGATATCCTGGCATCCTTCATTTTTGAGCCAATCTGAATATATTTATTGATTCCCATAATATACACCTCGCAAGTTAAGCATAGCATATAATACTCAAAAACGCAAACTTTTTCCGAATTATTCTTGACACTCTCAAAATTGTGTAATATACTATATGTATAAGATACCCGAAATCGTGTAGTGAAATGGAGGTAAAGAAATGAAGCTAAGTAAGGACAAAATATATCTCATCATGGCTGAGCAGAATTTATCTCAAAAGACCTTGCAGACAAGGCAAGTATGAGCCGCGGTAATCTTTCTACTCTTTTAAACGGAAAGAGCTGTCAAGCAAAGACAGCACACAAAATAGCAAAGGCTTTAGGGGTAGATGTAACATATATTTTAGAATTATAATTACTGTTTTATGTCGGGCGGGCATGAATAGGCAGATGGTTAACACAATGGGATTCGAGGAAGGAGTGATTTTTAATTATATGACAAAAATGGAGATGGCTTCCAGATATACGGACTTAGCGCGGCAGCGTTCAGAACTTTTCTTGCAATCCGATTCCTGTTGGAATGCGGATACAGAACGGCAGGAAAAGGCTATTCTTAATGAGATGGCATCATTAGAGGTGGCTATTAAACTTCCAGTACAGGAGGGACAGGCTATTCCAGAAATGCTTACCATCCGTAAGGCAGCAGAGAGGACCGGGTTATCTTATGATTGCATAAGAAAATTATGCCTCCAGAAGAAAATAACGTTTGTTATGGTTGGAACGAAATATTTAGTCAATTTTGGCAAACTGGTGGATTTTCTGAATGGGTATGAGGCGGATGCTTAGACTGGCGGTGGATAAATGGCAAATAGGAGGATGTTTTCTCTTGATGTAGTGGACACCGACAAATTTTTGGATATGCCTGCTGCCTCGCAAAATTTATATTTTCATTTGGGGATGCGGGCTGACGATGATGGCTTTGTATCATCACCCAAGAAAATAACTAAATTGGTCAATTGTGGGTGTGATGACCTTAATGTTTTGATTTCCAGGGGCTTTGTAATAGCGTTAGATGATGGAATCATGGTTATTACTCATTGGAAACAAAATAACTACATACAAGCAGACAGATATAAGCGCACTGTATATCAAGAACAGTTATCTCAACTGACTGTTAATAATGGCGTATACGAATTGGATACAGGACGTATCCAGACATTGCTGGAACTTTTGGAACAGCATGGGATGGAACAGGAGAAAGAAGATGTTGTCCGTATGGCAGATTATATCGATTCTATGGAGGCTCAGTTAGGAACCGTATTAAAGGAACTGGGAGAAGTGAAGAACCAGTTGGGAGTCATGCAGGAGAGTAAGGTCAAAACCTTTGCGGTGCATGCACTTCAGAAAGTGGAAGAGCAGGTTAAAACGCTTCGTTCTCAGGTGGGAGAGTTGAAAACAAAGTTTGTGGATCGGGCATAACGAGAGTGAATATCCGCTGATGACTGGAGAAGAGGGAAGGGAATTGTTATCCTGTGTTCCTTATTATGCGAACCATCCGTTGGTACAGGAAGCAGTGAGAGAGTTGGGGAGATTGGAGCAACAGCAGAAGAAATCAAAGAAGCACAGTATGGAACGATGAAGAAAACGGGAGGTGTATGATTGAAAGATATTAAAGAAAAGGTACGGGATCATACCCCAAAGATCCGAAATCCTGCTTCCCGGCTTCCGAAGGAATTGGTACGTTCTGCCATGCTGGAAACGAAAGAGAAATCCCGAATGGTGGGAGACCACGTGGTAAGAGAGACTGGAGAAGAATCTCCGGTGGAATATCTGTTCATGGGAGTCAGACACAGGCAAAGAAAAGGCATACAGGAGCCAGAAAAAGCATTAAAGTCAAGCCGGAAGCAGAGCGGAATATCAAGGAAGCAGGAAAACGGACGGTAAAAACAGCGCCCCATGTGGTGAGAACATCTGCAGTTCCTTCTGAAAGAGTGAAAACGCAGACCATCTTACAGAAAAAACAGTCTTTAAAATCCATGAAAGCAGCCAGGGAAGCAAAGTGGGCTGCCATGCATTCTGCTCAAGCCGCAAAACAAAGTGCCAAGACTGCCAAGACAACTGCCAGGAGTCTGAAGGCTATGGCAGAAGCTGCAGCCCATGCAGTAAACGCAGTTTTTGCAGCATTGATGGCAGGAGGCGGTGCCGTATTTGTGATTCTGATTTTGATTGTGGGAATCATCGGGGGCGCTGCCTTTTTGGGAAATTCCCAAAGCAGTGAGCCATTAAGTGCGGAAGTGTTGGCACATACCCCTGCGATCCAGAGGTATGCCAGTGAATTTGGAATCCCCGAATATGTTCCTGCAATACAGGCGATTATGATGCAGGAGAGCGGAGGAAGAGGAACAGATCCCATGCAGGCCAGCGAGTGTCCCTATAATACCCAGTATCCCAACAGCCCCGGCACTATTCAGGATGCAGACTATTCCATCAAAGTAGGGGTACAGTATTATGCAGACTGTATTCAGGAAGCCGGATGTGAAAGTCCGCAGGACATGGAGAAATTGAAACTTTCCTGGCAGGGATATAATTATGGGAATGGGTACATATCCTGGGCAATTCGTAATCATGGCGGATACAGTGCGGAGAATGCCCTGCAGTTTTCACAGGAGCAAGCGGCGGCACATGGCTGGTCAGGATATGGGGATCCAGAGTATGTTCCCCATGTTATGCGATATTATTCTGGCGGCGAATGGTTTTTAGGATTGTTTGGAAATGGACAGATTGTAACGATAGCCAAAAGTCAGCTTGGAAATGAAGGCGGGCAGAAGTTCTGGTCATGGTACGGATTTAGCAGCCGGGAGGAATGGTGTGCCTGCTTCGTGTCCTGGTGTGCAGACCAGGCAGGACTGATTCAGAATGGTACAGTGCCGAGATTTTCCCTTTGTACTGCGGGTGTGGACTGGTTTCGGACACAGGGAAAATGGAAAAGTGGAGGTAGTGTTCCGACTCCTGGAACGATTATTTTTTTTTGACTGGGATCATGACGGAGCCAGTGATCATGTAGGGTAACATATTAGAAATGGAGAGAGAGTTAGTAATATTTTTAAGGTCTATGAAGAAAGAAGCAGTTGTTCCAGTAAATTTATTTATCTACTGGAACAACTGTCCAGTTATGTGTTTTATTCGTACTGTGAAAATATCTTGCGAAAAAACCATGAATATAATAGAGCACATGTAGATAAACCAATTAGTGTAAAAATGCTAATAAGGAATAACGTTAATTTGGCAGAGCCAAAAGAAAATAGACTGATGATTATTCCGGTAATTCCTAAAAAAGAAGGGAATATACAAAGTGCTTTATTATCAAAACAAGAATATTTTTTAATACCTGTTTAAATGTGCAATTAAAGTATGCAATAACAGGAAATGCATATAATACAAACTAAAACAATGAACAAAATCAAGAGTGGAATAAACAGAATCTGTAACTCAGTTGTGCTACTCATATGTAGAATATGAAAATCTATATATAAGAATATTCCACCTGTTAGGCAAGGAATCCAAAGACAAGTAGATTGAAGAAAATTTTTTGTGAATGCTTGAAGAAATCCACGAACAATATAGGATTCTTTATTCCTTACCATTTTCAAGGTAACTGAATATAAAGCTGTGAAAGAAGCACCAATAGTAATGACAGGTATACTACAGACAAGAAATAAAATATTTAATATGATTAAATCGAATACTCTTGAAAGGAAAACCATAATGCTGCTGTCAGTTCCAAGTAAAATTTTGTGTTTCATTTTGTTCGCTCCAATCATGTGAACTGCCTAAATAGAAGAAAGGCAGTCCACAGTTTTTTTGATAATTTGAGTTATTGAATCGTCATTCGTTTTAAAAGATCTGCATATTCAGGATAATACTCGCAATTTTCGAATAAGAATGAAGAGGGAAGTTCCAGAATCTCTTTTTCTGTGTATTGTTTTAATAATGGTTCCATAATACATTCTCTCTGATAATGGTAGAAGATACCACGTTGTCGAAATTGCATATAATATTTTAAATCTTTTGATGCCTTGGAAAATTCCGGGTAATTCTGTATCATTTCCATCAGTTGATTTGCCTGCTCCATTTCTCTATAATGAGTCCATTTCTGATGAATCTGCGAGACTAGACGCATCCATGAAGACTCTGTTTTAGGGTAAATCATTCCCATGAACTGCGCATCTTTATAACACCATAAGGTCCATGAAATATCAGACTGATTGAATAGACTTAAGGTTTCTTCCAATAGTTCAATGGTATGAGAGAGATTTCCTTTATCAATATCATACCCTGCTTCACCGCAGAGGATTGGACGATGGAATGTTTCTCGTATAGATGCAATATTATCTAAAATTTCTTTGAATTTTTGGCGCCGGTTAGTCTTGCCATAAGCAGGGCTGAATAATTCAGGTTCCCACACAGTTGGATAATAGTGAAATGTTAAAGCTGTATTGTCATCTTCGATATCATGAATACAGTCAAACTGCATGGCGAAATGATCGCCCTCCAGAAAGATGATATGATTTTTGTCTTCCATACGAATGACCTTTGTAAGATCATGATAAAAATCATTCAGAATATCCGGAGCATCAATCAGATATGGTTCGTTTAGTACATCATATCCAAGCAGGTATTCGCGGCCTGCATAATGCCGGGCAATATATTTCCATAAAAACAAAATTTGATCACGAAAGACTTTATAGTGCCAAAATTGTGGGATTCCAGTGTTGTTGTCGGAATGCCAATCAGGATTCTGTCCACCAGGAACTGTGTGCAAGTCAGGAAGCAGATAAATTTGGTATTTTTCACAAAGTTCCATGAGATAATCAAAATAGTGTATACCATCTGATTTATAGTTGTAAGGATCTTCATCATCAACAAATAAACGATAGTTAAATGGAACGCGTACAACATTTACGCCGCATTCTTTTAAGAAAGCAAAATCTTTTTCTGTAATAAAACTGTGGATAAAGGAATCAAAAAACTGGCGAGATACCTTTTCTCCGAAACATTTCGTAAGGGAAGAGCGAATTTGGTTGTCAGGAGTAGGCAGTCCTACCATGAAATGTTCCAAATTTAACCAGCTTCCAATTCCAATACCGCGGAACTGAATAGGAGTTCCGTTTTTAGTAAATTGAGTTCCTGTTACTTTGATAAATTTGTTTTCCATAATAATGGTGTCTCCTTTATATTTATAGTTCAATTAAACAGCATGTTCGTCAGAGGATATATGACTTTTATGTAGCTGAGGAAGAAGTATTTTTACAGTTGTTCCTATATCTATCTGACTCTCTATATTGATATGCCCTTCATGAGCATTGATGATTTTGTAGGTTACAGACAATCCGATGCCCCAGTGTGTCCGAATTGGATAGCTAGAGTAGAAAGGAGTGAAAATTTGGGGCAGGTCTTCTGGTGCGATTCCTTTTCCACTATCCGTAATGCGAATATATACCCAGTTATTAAGACATTCCAGAGATAAAGTTAGTTTTCTATGTTGTTTTGGCAATTCAGACATTGCATCAAGCGCATTAGAAACTATATTATGGAGTGCCTGGTAAAAATATGTTTCATCCAGCAAGACGAATGTGGGGGCTTTTGGAAAATTGCGTACAACTTGAATGTCATGTAGTTCGTAGGAAAAATTTTCTGTCAGGCGATTAAGTACAGTTTGTAATTCAGTTTCTTTTAAAGTTAGAGAAGAAAATTTACTGCTTTTATATAAAAAATCCAATCGTTTATAAAGCGTAGAACATCGTTCTTCTATTTCACAAAATGCCTCTTCTTGTTCTTTATTAGCTGCGTCTAAGATTTCGACTTCTGATTGAATTGCCAATATTTCATTTTTTAAATAGTGACAGAATGCCTTAGAGGTTGTATCGGCAGCAGAGATTTGCTTTGATATTGTAAAACTTTCATCTGCTAACTGTGCAGAAATGCGTGTTGTCCGGTAGATGCAGAAAGCAATCAAGATAAAAGACAAGATAAGATAGTAAGGGAAGAGGTTGGTAAACCACTTATCACCGATCATAGGAGATGTTTCGTAGGAAACAATCCCTGCTATTTTGGATACTTTTACAAGGCAGACTGGATAGTAACCGAATAGCAAAAGATAAGAAAACATAATTAATGCATTGCAGAGTCCAATTCCTGCAGTTGAAACTTTAATGATCCGTATAGGAGAGGATTTCTTATAATTTTGCCAAAGAAACCATCCTCCTAGTAAAAGAAATACAACATTTATCATAATGGTCAGTATATGAATTCCATTTTGGAGAGATATAAATTGCTGATAAGTCAACCAATCTGGATAAAAATGCAGATATAACAGTTCGCAAATTTTAGGATCATAATAAATGTATTCGGCTGTCAAAATCCCTAAAATGGCATAGGAATACCGTTTGTTAGGCTTTGGAGTGACATAAGAAAATGCAAATTGAACGCTAAAAAATATGACTGCGAGAGTGAAAAAATTCAATAGCCTTATAAGTGTTTGAAAAGAAACCGAAACAAATAGTATCTTATTCCAAATTGGTAATGGAACAGAAAATAAGTATTCAATGGCATTGTAATAGTAAGAATCTTTGGCAATATAAAGGATAAATACAAGTATTGCAGCTGTATAACATGCCATTGTAAGAATACTATAACGAATTGCGCGGCTGTCTTTGGCTTTATATAATAAAAAGGTAGATGCGATAATAAATATAAAAATAAAATAAAACATAAAAAGAAACCTCTTGTAATCGTTGTGTGAATGTTTATAATTTATTATGACACGTTCAAGTGTGGAGAACAAGTGTGAGATTTTTTCCACCCTTGACAAGAAAGGATGAAAGACAAATGAAAAGGCATGGGATTAGATACATAAGTGTTTTAGTATTGACTGCTATTCTGATAGAAGGATGCATTTCAAGCAATAATGAACAGAAAGTGAGAAAGGAAGAGATATCCATCCCACAAACTTTGACATATTGTACATGGGAAGATGAGCGAGGATATACAGGAAAACTGGTAGATGCGTTTATGGCAGAACACCCCAGCATTTCGATTGATATTCAATATATTGATGATGATATGACAGAACAAAAAGCAGCAGAATTATTGAGTTCGAATGATATAGATATTATCGGTTTAAAAAATATCAATGATGTGTTGTATTTGGCAGAGCAGGAGAAGATTGTAGATCTTACGGATTGGATTGCGGCTAGTGGAATAGATGTGGCATATTATGGAAATATGTATGGGAGTATTTCACTGAATGGTCATTATTGGTGTTTGCCGACCAGAAAGACAAGCTGGGTTTTGGCATATAATAAGAAAATCTTTAAACAAGAAAAGTTAGAAGAGCCGGGGCAAATGACTTGGGATGAATTTGCAGAAACGGCAAAACTGCTGACAAAAGGTGAAGGAGCAAATAAACAGTGGGGTTGTTACTTTGTGAATTGGATTTATAACTTCATGGGGGCTCAAAAGAAAAATTATTTGTATGATGACGATCTCACTTATATTCAGAAGTCTTTGGAATTTTTTAATAGAATATATTTTGAGGATATGTCTTCAATGATGCCGGAGGAGATGGAGCGTGAAGACTGGATAAAGACATTTGAAAAAGGAAATGTGGCAATGATGCCAATGGGAGAGTGGTTTGTAGGGATGATCATGGCAGATGAAAAAGAGGGGGCGTCAGAGATAGATTGGGATATTGCGCCGATGCCTGTGCCAGAAGGAGTAAAAGGGGGAACGACATGGGGAACATATCAATTGGCAGCAATTAGTTCTAAATGTGAAAAGAGTGAACGAATGGAAGCGGCATTTGAATTTATGGAATTCCTTTGCGGAGAAGATGGAGCGCAGATATATGCAGCGAATGGAATGATTCCTGCTTATGTGGATCAGAAAATTGAAGAGATTTATTGCGATGCGGTGAGAGGTCGACATACAGATGTGTTTTTTGATGCATATCAAGTCCAGGAAAATCCGGCTTACGATGGTTATGAAATATTAGAAGACATATTAGAAGAAGCAATATCATTTCTGGACGGAAAGCAGGATATAGATACAGTAATGAAAAACTTTGAGGATAAACGTCAACAATTTTTTAAACGTCAACAGTAAAAAACATTGTACTTATAAGAAAACCCGTAAAGCGGACTTGGCAGGTCCGCTTTATGTAAAATGACAAAAGAGGTTGTTAGAAAAGATCATTTTTCACCTTTGTTCAACGGCATATTCTTGCTTATATTTCGTATGTAATCGAATATCTGAAGTTCATTCATTAGTGCAATTACTTCTGCCAAAGAAGTCTTATTAAATTTTTTTAGAATACTTTTGATATGAGTTTTAATGGTAGAAAGTTCTACGCACCGTATTTCACAAATCTGTGATCGAGAATATCCCTGGCTTGATAAATCTAAAATATCGATTTCTGTCTGAGTCATTTGTGTGATGATATGTAGACAGTATAAAAAACTCTGTTCGCTTGTTTTGACGCGCTGAAATTCACGTCGTATCTTTTCTGCGATGACGGGGCGGATTGGCGAACAATTATGATAGGCATCTTGGATGCAAGAGACAATTTCCTCTGGTGAGGCATCTTTTAATAAATAGTCTGATACGCCAAGTTGGAAAGCCTGAAATACAAATTCATCATCTTCGTAAACGGTCAGAATAATGATTTTGGTTTGTGGAAGTTGTTTTAGAATCTGTCTGGCAGCGTCAAGACCTGCTGTGCGTGTTTCCATTTCAATATCCATTAAAATAACATCTGGTGTTAAAGAGATTGCTTTTTCGACTGCTTCTTTTCCTGAATGGGCAATTTCAATTGCCTGCATTTCACAATTCTTATTAATATAATTTTCATATCGTTTGCAGATAGGTCGTAGATCATCTGCGATTAATACTTTAATCATAAGTTTCCCCCTGATAGTTACTGTCCAATAAATGAAAAAATTTACTATATTATATTATCAGTCTTTCTAATCTAAAAGTCAATGATGAGAGTATGACGAGGGGGGATGAAAAAATTTCCGACTATCCAATAGCAGATAAAGTTGTTAAATTTATGTTAAAAGTTAACAAACAGTAGGAAGCTGCTTGGGAAAGGAAAAAGAAAAATGAAAAAAAAGATTGTGTCAGTGATGTTGGTGGCTGCGATGGCGTTTGGAATGACTGCATGTGGAAATTCCGGAGATGCTGAAAGTGGAAAAGAAAGTGGAAACGGAAATGTAGTAAATGTGTATGTAGGTTCTGATTTGGAGGGGACATTGGATGCCGAAATTGAAGCGTACAAAGAAGTAAATCCAGATGCGGAAATTGTAAAGCATGTAATTCCAAACAACGATTATGATGATAAGATTAAGGTCCTGTTAAGTGGTGGCGCAGATGATGTAGACGTATTCTGGGCGAGAACGCCAGCATTTGCGAATCAGTATCGCACAGCAGGGGCGCTGGAAGATATTTCTCCATATATGGATAAAAGCGATGTGAATATGGAAAGTATAGATACAGAATTGAAAGCTGTCAGCGATGAAAATGAAGGTGTATATGGTCTTCCGATTTACAGTAGCTGTTGGATGCTTTTTTACAATAAGGCATTGTTTGATGAAGCAGGAGTTGCCTATCCAACAGAGCAGATGACATGGGAAGAATATTGTGAATTGGCAGAAAGCTTGACCAAAAAAGAAGGGGATACACAGTATTGGGGTGGCGTATGTCCGAATTGGACAATGAATCTTGGAGCAATTGCGGCAGGAGAATATCTGACAGACGATAAGCCTTTGGAAAAGACAAAAGAGTATTTGGAAATTACAGAGAAGATGTATTCAAAGGGCCATATATCTATAGAAGAGATGAATAACGGTTCTTGGGATCTCAATTCCTGTTTTGCTAATGGCAATGTATATATGATGATTGATGGAGATTGGGGATATCGAGACCTGAATTGTGATTTTGAATATGGTACTGCTCCGCTGCCGATTATGGATGGGGTAAAAGAAAAAACCAGTGTAGGAAATGCATGCTATTATTGTATGGCAAAAACAGCCAAAAATAAACAGGCAGCATATGATTTTATGGAATTTGCAACTACATCAGACGAAGGCACCAGTGTAACTGCAAGAACAGGAAATGTGGCGAGCTATACTACAGAGGCGGCAATGGAAGCGTATAAGGAGTCAGTTCAGATTGAAGGGATTGAAAACCGGTTTGAAATGACAGTTTTTCCAGAGCAGTCAAATGCAGTGAATTATGCAGCGATTTATGAAGTGTTCAAGCAGGAAGCACAACTCTATCTTTTAGGCGAAGAATCAGTAGATGAATGTATGGAAAATTTCTATGAGTTAAGAGAAGAAACAGAGTAAAAGGTGGCGGCAGATGTTTTGAAGTTAGGATGCCTGACTTTGGACTGCCGCCTTTCTAAATGGAAAGAAAGAGAGGGTGAACGAATGAGTAAGCCAAAAAGACATATGAACCGGATGCACAGGAGAGAAGCAATTGCTGGGTATTTATGTTTACTGCCGAATTTTTTGGGTTTTGCGGTTTTTACCGTCATTCCTGTTATTATGGGATTTATTATCAGCCTTACAAATTATAGTGGTTTTCCGGGATTTAAATTTGTGGGAATGTCGAATTACATAGCGATGTTTAAAGACAAGCTGTTTGTAGATGCGTTGGTTAACAATATTGTCTATGCGTTTTTAGTGGTACCGCTGACTTTGCTGGCAGCATTGTTATTAGCATTGGCTTTAAACCGGAGGGTAAAACTAAATGGTTTTCTTAAAACGGTATATTTTTTCCCGAATCTTACATCTATGGTTGCCATTGGATGTGTGGCAATGATGGTATTTCAGCCGACTGGTGGTATTGTGAATCAGTTCTTGGAATTTATAGGAATAGCTGAAGAGAATTTGCCGCAATGGTTTAATTCTACGGCAACAGCTTTGATTACTGTTGTCATTGTAGTTGTATGGAAAACAGCAGGTTACTATATGATTATGTTTTTAGGAGGATTAAAAAGCATTCCTTCTCATTTGTATGAGGCTGCAAAGATTGATGGAGCAAATAGTTGGCAGTGTTTTTGGAATGTGACGTGGCCGATGTTGTCGCCTACAACGTTTATGGTAACAATTTTATGCTTTATCAGTTCTTTTCAGGTATTTGATATCATTCAAATTACAACCAGTGGAGGACCAGGACGTGCAACAACCGTACTGGTATATCGTATTTATAAAGAAGCTTTCCAGAACTGGAAGATGGGATATGCTTCAGCAATCGCATATTTCTTATTCTTGATTATTTTTGTGATTACGGTTATTCAGTGGCGCGGACAGAAGAAATGGGTAAATGATTAGGAGGCAGACAGATGAAAAAGAAAGTAAAAGCATCTAATGTAATTTTGTTTATTGTGTGCGTGCTGGTTGCTGCCATAATGCTGATTCCGTTTATTTGGATGTTGAGTGCATCTTTTCAGCAAAATACAGAAATCTTTCGAAAGCCATTCCAATGGATTCCGGAAATCTTTCGTTTTGAAAATTACGAAAGAGTATGGACACAGGTGGATTTTCTTAAATATTATTTGAATACAATTAAAGTAACAGTGCTATCAGTTACAATACAGGTTATTACGTGTTCGTTGGCGGCGTTTGCATTTACGAAATTGAAATTTCCAGGAAGGGATAAAATTTTTTTCGCTTATATTGCAACGATGATGGTTCCTTGGAATGCGATTATGATCCCACAGTTTATTATTATTAAGAACATGGGGCTTTATAATACGCATGCAGCATTAATATTAATTGGTTCTTTTAACGCATTTGGTGTATTTCTGCTTCGTCAGAATATGCTGTCTATTCCGAGCGAGATGAATGAGGCGGCAAAAATTGACGGTTGTGGTGTAATGAGGACTTACTGGAATATTATCATGCCATTGTCAAAAGGATCGATTGCGACATTAATTATTCTGCAGTTTAATCAGGTGTGGAACGATTATATGGCGCCGATGATTTATCTGGATAGCGACAGTAAGAAAACAATTCAATTAGGTTTAGCTTCCTTTAAACAACAGTATAGTGCGGATTATGGAGCAATTATGGCTGGAACGGTATGTGCGGTTATTCCGATTATTATTGTATATGCATTTGCACAAAAATATATTATTGAAGGTATGGCACACACAGGAGTGAAAGGATAACGTTTTGCAATAGCCGTAAATCTTGTTGTTACGAGGGTAAAAGTTGTTTTTAATCATTTATGAAATGAGTTATCAAAAGAAGATTTATGTAAGGGAAGGAAAAAGATATGGCTTATGGAACGAATATAACTCAAGTTCTTTATGGGGGAGACTATAATCCGGAACAGTGGCCACAGGAAATGTGGAAAGAGGATATGAGGCTGATAAAAAAAGCACATATCAATATTGTAACACTTAATACATTTAGTTGGGCGGCACTGCAGCCCTCGGAGAACATCTATTGCTTTGATAAATTAGACGAAATAATGGAACTTGTAAAAGATAACGGATTGAAAGTATGTATGGCTACATCAACAGGAGCGCATCCTGCATGGATGGCAAAGAAATATCCGGATATTTTACGGACAGAATTTAACGGGATGAAAAGAAAGTTTGGAGGACGGCATAATTCCTGTCCTAATAGTCAGACTTATCGATATTACGCACCTAAATTGGCAGGAGAGATAGCTAAGAGGTATAAAGATTATGATAATATCATAGCCTGGCATATATCGAATGAGTTTGGCGGTGAATGTTATTGTGAAAATTGTGAGAGGGCATTCCGGGAATGGCTGAAGCAACGATATGGATCACTGGATAAGGTAAATCAAGTATTTAATACTTCTTTTTGGGGACATACTTTTTACGATTGGGATGAGATAGTTGTACCTAATTTGTTGAGTGAGCATTTCTTCGCAGATAACAAAGACCGAACCATGTTTCAAGGAATATCTATAGAATACAGAAGATTTATATCTGAAAGTATGCTGGAGTGTTTTCGCTTGGAGTATGAAGAGATTAAAAAAATGATGCCAGATGTTCCGATTACAACAAATTTAATGAAGAATTACAAATGGTTAGATTATCAAAAGTGGGCAAAGGATATGGACTTTGTATCATGGGACAGTTATCCGGCTCCAGACGATATTCCGGCAGAAATCGCATTTCAGCATGATTTAATGCGTGGTCTGAAACAACAGAATTCGTTTGTGTTAATGGAACAGACCCCAAGTGTGACGAATTGGCTTCCTTATAACAAATTGAAACGTCCAGGAGAGATGCGGCTTTTGAGTTATCAAGCTGCGGCTCATGGAGCAGATGCAATTCAGTTTTTCCAAATTCGCAGGTCGGTTGGAGGTTGTGAAAAATATCATGGAGCGGTCATTGACCATGCAGGAAGATCTGATACAAGAGTGTTTAGAGAAGTGGAACAGTTGGGGCAGGAATTAGATGAATTGGGCGATGTTTTTCTTGAGGGACGGACACCGGCAGAGGTAGCAATTCTTTTTGATTGGGATAATTGGTGGGCAGTTGAATATTCTGCGGGACCAAGTATTCGTATGAAGTATCTTGATGCTGTTATGGATTATTATACGGCAGCATTTGAAAAGAATATTCCTGTTGATATCATTGGGTGTGAAGATTGTCTGGATTCATATAAAGTGGTGATTGCACCATTACTTTATATGACAAAGACGGGTGTAGATGAAAAAGTACGCAGTTATGTGAGACAGGGGGGCATTTTTATTGCGACCTATTTCAGCGGAATTGTAGACGAACATGATCTTGTGATCGCCGGAGGATATCCAGGAAAACTAAAGGATATTTTGGGCGTTTGGGTAGAGGAAAATGATGCGCTTCCAGAAGGAGAAAATAATACCTTTTTTTACAAAGGGGAAAAATATCCTGCAGAACTTATCTGTGATTTGATGCATTTAGAGGGGGCAGAAGCATTAAGTGTTTATGAAGAGGATTTTTATAAAGGAATGCCTGTAATCACAAGGAAGCAGTTTGGAAAGGGATGTGCATATTATGTAGGAACTAGATCAAATCGAGAATTTTATGAGCGATTTCTTGGGGATGTGTTTGAAGAAATGAACCTTGAAAAAGTGATGAGTACGCCTAAAGGAGTGGAGGCTGCTGTACGAAAAAGAGGGACGAAGGAGATTGTTTTCTTGATAAATCATAATCAGAATGATGAATATATTGTTCTGAAATATGATTGTTTTGATTTATTAAATCAGAAAAATTACTCTGAAGGGACTTCTATAAAACTGAAAGGAAAAGATGTGTTGCTTTTGCAGAAAAGTCTTATATGAACAGTTGGGGGATGAAAAAAAATCCGACTGTGCAAAGAAGGAAAGCAACGGTATACTTTGGGTAAAAATTAGGAGGAAAAAATTCTATGAGAAAGATATTAACAAAAATGGTGTCTGCAATATTATGTGCGGCATTGGCATTAACGGTCTTGCCGGCAACCTATGTGAGGGCAGAAGAGACAACAAAAACAAGATCCCAACTATATGCAGAGGCTATGGGAGCAGGTATCAATCTTGGAAATACGTTTGACGCCTTTGATAGAGTAAATCATTCGGAAATTGATGATGAGACGGCTTGGGGAAACCCAATAGTAACGCAAGCTTACATGAATGATATCAAAGCAAAAGGGTATGATAGTATCCGTATTCCGTTTACTGCATTTACGAGGACAGGAGAAGCAGAAGCCTATACGATTACTGAATCTTATTTAGAACGTTATGAGACAGTAGTAAATTATGCCCTGAATGCAGACCTGTATGTTATGGTAAATCTTCATCATGATTCTTCTGAGTGGCTTAATGCATGGGATGGGGAAAAGACATCTGCAGAATACAAGCGGTTTTGTGCATTATGGGAGCAGCTTGCAGAGCGTTTTAAGAATTATGGTGATAAAGTGATGTTTGAATCCATAAATGAAGTCTATTTTCTAGAAGGGGACGAAAACAGCCAGAATGAAAAAGTGAAGACTTTGAGTAATGCTTTTTATGATATTGTTCGTAATTCTGGTGGGGAAAATGAAACAAGAATGCTGGTGTTCCCTACAACATCTACCAATCATAATTTAGTATATAGTAATTTCCTTGCAAATTATTTGAAAGGATTGAATGATGAAAATGTAATGGCTACGGTACATTACTATTCTACAGAATTATATGCATATACTGTTAACTGTGGAGTATCGATATTTGATGAAACGTATAATGGAAAGACAGCTAGAAGTACCATTGATGATTTCTATAGTTGTTTGGAAACAGCGTTTGTGGATAATGGAATTGGTGTTGTGGTAGGCGAGTATGGGTTATTTAATATGGGATATAAAGATGCATTGGAGGAGGGAGAGGTAGTTAAGTTTGTAGATTATATGAATTACTGCGCAAGGAAACTGGGCGGTATCAATCTGATGTTATGGGAATGCGGTAATATTATTGATAGAAATACTTTTGAATATACAAACCAGACATGGGGAAATGCTTTTTCAGCTTGTATGACAGAGAGATGTTCTTATGCAACTGGCTTAGATGAAGTTTTTGTAACTGTAGATGAGGTTGATGCAGATATCGAAATTCCTCTTACATTGAATGGAAACACATTGCAGGGAATTTATAATGGCACACAACAACTTACAGAGGGGACGGATTATACTTATGAAAATAATACTGTAACCATAAAAGGGGTATATGTATCAAAACTTCCAAAAGAGCAGTATGGGGAAATCACTGATTTGACATTTAAGTTTTCGGCAGGAGCCGATTGGCATGAAAAAATCAATTTTGTGGGGGATGCCCCAGTATTTGAGAACGTTTCGGCAACAGTTCGTGAAGATGATGGATATATGTCCTATTATGATACGGATGGAACAGCAACATATCCGGTAGTGATTATTCCTGTTGATTATCAGGGAAAGAAAGTAAGAAGAATCACATCTTATGATTCGTCTGGTAATGTAGAGCATGCAAATTCATGGGCAAGTATATATCTGCAGGATGGTGGAGAATTTATTGCCAATTATGTGAATAATGAATTATTGTTGATGAATTGGTACAATAATGCAATTACAGATGATACATACAAACTGGTAATTGAATTTTATGATGGAACTTCTGCAGAATATAGTCTTACAAGACAAGGAAATCAATTTACAGGAAGCCAGTTATAATGATACGGTTGTTCATGATGTGATGGTGTAATGAAACTTCCGACGGCAGGCATTTTACTTGGCGTTGGAAGTTTTTTTGTATGAATCCGATATAGGGTGAAATGTGTGAATACATAAGAAACATTTTGGAAGGAGATTTATAAATATGAAGTTTACAGATGGATATTGGGTTGTAAAAAAAGGGATAGAACCACTTTATGCAGTGGAATATTTTAGTCATCAATTTGACGGACAGACTCTGACAGTGTTTGCTCCAGGAAAACATATTACAGATCGGGGAGCATGCTTAAATCTTGGAATGCTGACAATTCGGATAACCTCGCCGTTAAGAGATGTGATTAAGGTATCTGTTTCACATTTTGAAGGCGGCTTAGAGAAAGAACCACATATTGAAATAAGGGATAATAATCCTGAAGTTAGTGTAAAAGAAACAGAAGATTCATTGGTTTTTACTAGTGGCAGCACACATGCAATCATTGATAAGCGGGCAAATAGTTGGAAATTGTCTTTTGAGGATGGAACAAAAGAATTGACTTCTACAGGGCATCGAAATATGGCCTATATGGAGGATGTTAGAAATTTGGAGCATCCGGTAGAGTATTTGGTGGAGCAACTTGCAATTGATGTGGACGAACTAATTTATGGATTTGGAGAACGTTTTACACCTTTTGTAAAGAACGGTCAGGTAATCGAAATGTGGAATGAAGATGGAGGTACATCCAGTGAAATCGCATATAAGAATATTCCATTTTATCTGACAAATAAGGGGTATGGAGTTTTGATTGACGATGAGGGGGATGTATCTTTTGAAGTTGCCAGTGAAAAAGTAGAAAGGGTACAGTTTTCAACAAAAGGGCAGAAACTTTCTTATTATATTATCAATGGAAAAACTCCAAAAGGAACGATTCAAAAGTATACAGAACTGACTGGAAGACCAGCACTTCCGCCAGCATGGTCATTTGGTTTATGGTTATCCACTTCTTTTACAACAAATTATGATGAACAGACTACATTGGATTTTATATGTGGTATGGAAGAACGGGGAATACCACTCCATGTATTTCATTTTGATTGTTATTGGATGGCAGCATTTGAATGGTGCAATTTTACATGGGATAAAGAGACGTTCCCTGAACCAGAGGCGATGATCCAAAGATATCACGACAGAGGCTTAAAAATCTGTGTTTGGATTAATCCGTATATTGCACAGAAATCGCCGCTTTTTAGGGAAGGGAAAGCTGGTGGTTATTTTCTGACAAAGACGAATGGTGATATCTGGCAGACAGATATGTGGCAGGCTGGTATGGCGGTTGTGGATTTTACGAATCCAGCAGCAGTTTTGTGGTATCAAGAGCATCTGGGGAAATTATTGGATATGGGTGTTGACTGCTTTAAGACAGATTTTGGTGAACGTATTCCGGTGCGAGATATTGAATATTACAATCATGCAGCTCCAGTAAAAATGCACAATTACTATACATATCTTTATAACCAAGCGGTATTTGAACTTTTAAGGAAGAAACGTGGTGAGGGAGAAGCGGTACTTTTTGCACGTTCGGCAACAGCGGGCGGACAAAAGTTCCCGGTTCATTGGGGCGGGGATTGTTCTGCAACATTTCCTTCTATGGCGGTGACACTACGCAGTGGTTTGTCATTGGCATGTGGTGGATTTGGATTCTGGAGTCATGATATAGGTGGTTTTGAACAGACGGCACCTGCAGATGTCTATAAAAGGTGGTGTGCTTTTGGGTTGCTTTGTAGTCACAGTAGGCTGCATGGTTCTACGTCTTATCGTGTACCGTGGGCATTTGATAAAGAAGCGTGTGAAGTATTAAAAAAGTTTGTAAATCTGAAATGTACATTGATGCCGTACCTGTATAGAGCGGCAGTAGAAGCACATGAAGAAGGTACGCCAATGTTAAGACCGATGTGCATCGAATTTCCGGGAAATCGTGCATGTGAAACTTTGGATAGACAGTATATGTTGGGGAAGAGTTTACTTGTGGCTCCAGTGTTTAAAGAAAGCGATGAAGTGGAATATTATCTGCCGAAAGGAAAATGGATACATTTATTAGATGGGAGATGTATAGAGGGTGGAAATTGGAAAAAAGAAGTATATGATTATTTTTCTCTGCCATTGTGGATACGTCCGAACTCTATCCTTATATTGGGAAAAAATGAAAATGATGTTGAATATGACTATACGAATCATATTCGGATTTTAATCTCAACTATAACCGATATGACAGAGATATGTACAGAATTGGTTGACTGTAAAGGAAGAAAGGTGGCAAAATTACAGGTCAGCCGAAGAGGGGAGTATATCGAGATAAAATCAGAAGGTCTGGAAGGAAAAGAATGGGAATATCAGATTTTAGATGAATCACAAAGAGGATATGAGGTTCTAATAAAGTAAATGCTATAAATTTGCAAAGATAGATATAGAGAAAGGACCGAAAAGATATGGATTGGAAGAATTATGCAAATACTGCACGACTTGCAGCGGCAGAAGGAGTAGTTCTGCTTCGTAATGAAGGAAAGACATTACCGTTAAAACAGGGAGTACATGCAGCTGTTTTTGGAAGAATTCAGTTTCATTACTATAAGAGTGGAACTGGTTCTGGAGGTATGGTAAATGTTCCGTATGAGACCAATATTGTGGAAGCACTAAAGGCATCAGGAATGTGCATGATTGACGAGAAAATAGAACTGGCATATAAGGAATGGCTGAAAGAGCACCCATTTGATAAGACATTCGTGGAGAAAGATTGCTGGACAATTGAACCATGGGCGCAAGCGGAGATGCCAGTGTCGGAAGAATTGGTGGCAGAGGCGGCAGAAAGGAATGATATAGCAATTATTATTTTGGGAAGAACTGCTGGTGAGGAACGGGATTCAAAAGCAGAAAGAGGCAGCTGGTATTTAAGCGATGTGGAAATGGATATGGTGCAGAAGGTTACAGATAGGTTTGAAAAGACCGTTGTATTGTTAAATGCAGCCAATATTATGGATATGTCGTGGGTGGAGCAGTGTAAGCCTTCAGCAGTACTTTATCTGTGGCAAGGTGGTATGGAAGGTGGAAATGCTGCTGCTGATATTCTTTTAGGAAATGTAAATCCCAGCGGAAAATTGAGCGATACCATTGCATATCAACTAGGAGATTATCCTTCTGATTTGAATTTTGGCAGTTTGCAGAAAAACATTTATCAGGAAGATATTTATGTAGGATATCGCTATTTTAAGACTTTTGCACCAAAAAAAATACAGTATCCATTTGGATATGGGTTATCGTATACAGAGTTTGACTGGAGAGTAGAAAAAGCAGCATCGGAGAAGAATTCGGTGACGGGGCAAGGAGTGCAGATTGAGGCGGAAGTAAATAATATTGGCAATATGGCGGGGAAAGAAGTTCTTCAAGTTTATCTGGAAAAACCAATGGGGTTATTGGGAAACCCAAAGAGAGTACTTGTGGATTTTGAAAAAACAAGAGTTCTAATGCCGGGAGATTGTCAGAAAATTGTGTTTCACATTCCTTATAGAAAAATGGCATCTTATGATGACAGTGGAATTACTGGATATAAATCGGCATATGTCATGGAATCAGGAAAGTATTATTTTTATGTAGGCAATAGTAGTGAGAATTTAAAAGAAGCAGGGGCATTTGAGATAGAGGAAGATAAGATTTTGGAGCAGTTAGAAGAAGCACTTGCACCGACAGAGAGATTTGAGCGAATGCGCCCAACACAGAATAAAAAGGGGAAAATTGAGATTACCTATGAAACAGTTCCACTCCGGACAGTGAATCCGTACGACCGAATAAAGAAAAATTGTCCGAAGGAAGTGTTGTATACCGGAAACAAAGGCTGGAAGCTGAAAGACGTAAAAGAAAGTAAAATAACAATACATTCATTTTTGGCACAGCTATCAGATTTGGAACTTTCCAGTTTGATTCGCGGCGAGGGAATGCGTTCTCCCAAAGTAACATCAGGTACGGCGGCTGCATTTGGAGGGGTTACAAAAAGTCTGAGAGAATATGGGATTCCAATTGGCTGTTGTGCAGATGGTCCATCGGGAATCCGCAGAGATGACGGGCATCAAGCATTTAGTATACCAATCGGAACAGCGTTGGCATGTACGTTTAATCCAGTATTAGTGGAGAAATTATTTTGTTGGATGGGAAAGGAACTGGAAGAAAATCGGATTGAGGTTCTTTTGGGACCAGGGATGAATATTCATCGCCATCCGCTGAATGGAAGAAATTTTGAATATTTTTCAGAAGATCCTTTGTTGACTGGGAAAATAGCGGCAGCTGAAATACGAGGCATGAGAAGTGCGGGTGTTACCGGAACTCTAAAGCATTTTGCAGCAAATAATCAGGAAACAGCCAGAACAAAATGTAATGCAGTTGTGTCAGAGCGAGCCTTGCGGGAAATTTATTTGAATGGCTTTGAAATTGCGGTAAAGGAATCGGATCCACTTTGCATTATGAGTACCTATGGACCTGTTAACGGGATATGGACGGCAGGAAATTACGATTTGCTTACTGTTATATTGCGGAAAGAATGGGGGTATAAAGGTCTGGTAATGACAGACTGGTGGGCACAAATGAATGATGAGGGAGAACCAGAAAGTGCAAATAACACAGCTGCAATGGTTCGTGCTCAGAACGACCTATATATGGTTGTAGATGATTCCGAAACAAATAGTAATCAAGACAACACATTGGAAGGAGTGAGAGATGGAAAAATTAGCAGGGCAGAACTAGTACGCAATGCCGTAAATATTTGCCAAGTGCTGATGATTATTGGAAATGATTTCAGATAAAGTAAGGATAGATTTTAAAGTTCAAAAGAGCAGTGTGCTTACTGAGGAGTTATATAAAAGAAAAAACGATTGAGTTATACCGAGTATATGAAAGATTATGGAGTGTCACAGTTCGAAAACGAATTGTGGCACTTTTTTTGACAATAAACTTTGAGTTAATATTGTAAAATTGCCAGAGAGTAAAAATAACAGGGCACAATTAAAAAATTTATTTAGGTGCGAGGAAAAACAAATATTTTCAGCGGCTACTATGTATAGGAGAAAGCTGTCTTCTTTTGCTCTTTGAAAACCGCATACCAGCATTACAGGTACGTTCCCAAAGATAGAAGCGTGACAGCGTAAGCACCAGGACGGATGGGAAGAAGCACTGCGGAACTTTTACAGAAATGTCTGACCAGAGACTATGACGGATGTTTTTGCAGGGAACTGTCAGTGTTTGTTCTCATCCTGAGCGAATACTTACAGCTGTGAATAGACTTTCGCTGGTCTTTCGCCAGGATCGTCTGCGGGGGATAATGATACGAATTTCTTCCCACAAGGAAGAGGATGGACTCTAAGTTGTAATCAGCAAGACTTTCAGAAAATCTGCGAGCGGTGCGAAGCGAAGCATCCGCCTGTAATGTTCCCAGTTACAAATGTGCAGGCAGCCGGGGAGTCGAGGACAAATACGGTGCAAAAAGAAAGAAAAAACGATAAGAAATCAAAAAAGAGTGTGTCGCTGATATCAGATACATGCGGCTGTGGGAAAGGACTACAGCCGTATTCTTGTGGTATTAACGCCATGCGGAAAGAAGTATTATGTTTTATAAAGTTGAATATCAAAAGCGAGCGCATCAGGAGGTGGAGAAGAATGCCTTGCTGGAAGAACAGATTGCTTTGTGTGATGCAGGAGTTGGGATTGGCAAGACGTATGCCTATCTGGTAGCCTGCGTGTTACTGCGGAAATATTCTTTACTGACAGGGAGAGGGAATCCATTGGAACAGCGTCCGGTTGTGGTTTCTACTTCCAGTATCGCATTGCAGAAAGCCATATTGTCGGAGTACATACCATTTTTATCCAGGGTGTTGATGGAGCAAGGCATGCTCCAATTCCCTCTTCGGGCAGTCGTGCGGAAAGGGAAAGAACATTTTGTCTGTGACAGCAGGCTGGAACAGCGAGTGGAAGCTATCCGACATAAGCAGAAGAACGCCGCCCAAAAGGAAGCTCTGCTGTCCCTGTGGAAACAGTACGATATGGATACCGTAAAGGATTTGAGTGGGTTTGACAGGAGGTTGGTATGTGTGCCGAAGTTTTGTCCGAGGGAATGTCCAGGTAGACAGATGTGTCGCTATCATTAAATATCTGAATATTGTAGATGACCAACTCATTGAAGCCAGCGATCATTACTATGCAAAACATTCTGCCCTCTATGATGTGGAGAAATCGGGAGGCACTGGAACAAAAAATCTGTGAGCAGGTGGATGCCTGCGCGGAGGTAAAAGAAACCATCAGGAATTGAGTGAAGAAGTTTCTGATAGAAGATTCATCCATCGGATGAAAGAAGAGCTACAGACATTGGCAGGACAGAGAAAATATAGTACAGGGTATCAAGACCAGTGGTTGTGTCTAACCCATTATCCAGAAGTGGAGATTGCAGAATCCTTTCTGGACAGCAAGGATGGGAAGGAATTGGTATGGGATTTTACATTGGAATGCCCAAGAAATTTAAAGATACAGATTTTTGCGGTATTAAAAGAGGTAATCCATATCTACAAAGGCTGGACACGAAAAGAAAAATTACTGGCGCTGCAAAGATTTTATCAATTCTGTGTGGAAAATCAAGTAGCTGATATTGAAACCATGACACTAGAGAAAGAACAGAAATTCGGACATGAATTATCGGAACATTTCAGCGAAAATAAGAAAAGTAATGTATTCGGTATCATACAGATGAGTAGGAAAATCTTATTTTTACAGGCATCGGAAATCAATTGGAAACAAATGTGTGGTTTTTGGAACGCTTCCACTTTTCTAAGGAACGAATGAATCCAAGTAAGCCTGTGGAACGGATATCCTTTAAAGAAGTGACGAATCTGGAAAAACAAAGAATTTTGCAAAAGTATTTGAAATACCTGTTTGGAATCACAGACTTATCCATCAGTACCATCCGAATCAAGCTATTGGAGCTTCGCACGTTTTTAGTACATTTCAATGGAGAAGAAAAACCAATTTATGAAATGGAAGCGGAGAAAATTCAGGAATATCTGGAATATATTCATAGGCAGGATACTCGTGAAAAAACAGCAAATGGAAGAATTTTTATGATCCTGCAGTTTTATAATTTCCTTGTAGTTAAAGGGTATCTGAAAAGGATTCCATTCCGGCATGAATATTATCTGCAGAAAGAAATCAATGTTCATAATGACCGCAGCGTACCGGAAAAGGTATATGTGGAAATCTTGTCCAAGCTGGTATATTTTCCAGAACATTTGCGACTGATGTTCCTGCATCTGTGGTGTGTGGGACTCCGGGGAAGTGAAGTGTGTACCCTGACAGGCAGTGATTATGAAGAGAAGGATGGAGATTACTGGCTGAAAGTATATCAGGTGAAAATGAAAACGTATAAGCGCATCCCTATTCCGGAAGCATTGTATAAACTGGTACAGGTATACAAAAAGAAATATCAGATTAAGTGAGGGATTATCTGGGGCATGAATATGAAGAAATGACCAGGCAGTATGTGGACTATATGCCAAAGAAACTGGAAAGAGCCAGTGAAGCATACTTTCAGGAAGAAACCCACAGCTTTGTGGTGGAACTGATGAAAGGAGAGTTCCATGGATAAAAAATTATATTTAATTGATTTGGACTGTTATGGGAGAGCAGATGAAAAACAGAAAGAAAAAGTAAAAGCTACATATTGTTTTGATTTGGATCATCTTCCGATGGAAGGACTCCAAAAAGAATTCCGGGCGTTTATCGAGGAACGAAGCCGACAGTATGCACTGGCAACAATGATACAGGAGAGAGTGGTACAGTTTACTGACGAGCCGACCGGTAACCTTGACCGTAAGACCAGCGCCGAGGTATTGGGGCTTATCAAGCGCACCAGCGCGGAGCTCCACCAAACCGTTGTGATGATTACCCACAATAACGACATTGCCCGTCTTGCAGACCGGATTATCCGTATTGAGGACGGCAAGATTGTGGATTAAGGAGGTGGCACGCTATGACATGGCCTTTTGAGAATGATACCAGTGCCATTACGGCTGAACATCTATTATTTCTGGACGGCAGCCACAGCATTCTCAGAAAAAACGGTTTTTCCTTCGGAGAGAAAACATATTTTATATCGATTAATTTAAATCGCTTATTAGGAAGGCGCTAAATATGCGTCATTCAGCGCCTTTCTATACTTAAAGTTTATTTTCTCAGTACACACTTCAAATTTCAAATACTTCGCAATTTCCTTCACCTGGCAGTTTTTGAAGAAATATTCCTGAAATTTCTCGCCGCTGATTGCGGCTTTTAAAACTTCCTGGTCAATGGTCTTTAAAATTGTCATAATATCTTTGTGGGTAATTTCCTTTATATTGTCTAAAATCTTCTTGTTTCTCTGTTCTGGAATTACCCGTTCTTTAGGATACCCGCCGCCGCTCTCACAGCCAAACAGTTTTTCGAAGATGTACTGCAGTCTCAGTTCTGCACCCCAACCAAAACCTTTGGCGAATGGAAGGGCAATGGCATTGCCGTCATTAATCTGGGCAAACATGTATGCATCTTCGGAATCCACGATATGCCCGCACAGTACCCCCGGAAATGCGTTGCGGGCCAGCATAGCGCCCTCACCGGTGCCACAGCCAGTAACCACATAGTCAGCAGCCTTTGCGTTTAACAGAATAGCTGACAGCAGACCGCACATAACATATGTAATCTGTGCCTCGTCCTCAGCGGTATATGAGTTTAGCAAATATTATTTTACCAGAAGGTTGGGCAGCCATATAACGATATCCGGGATATAGGTACACATTAGTAATACAATGATTAACGGTGCCAGGAACGGTATAATGGATCTATACAGCTTATCAAGCTTGATCTTAGCTACGTCGGATATGACGAACAGACATACACCAAAGGGCGGGGTTACCTGGCCAATCATCAGATTCAGTACCATGACAACTCCAAAGTGTACCAGATCAATATTCAGATCCTTGACAATAGGCAGCAGTACCGGAAGCATCAGGGTTAGGATTGCCCCTGGTTCCATGAACATACCCAGTATCAGAAGTACCACATTAATGATAAGCAGAATCACTTCAGGATTGCTGCTGATTCCCAGAATAAAGTCTGCAATAGCCTTGGAAGCCCCCTCCTTCACCAGTACATAAGTGAACAATGTGGAGGTTCCGATGATAAAAAGGGTGTTGGCAGAGGTGATAGCTGATTCCAGCAAACAGTTTTTGAATGCTTTCCAATCTATGGTGTGATATACCACCACTGCAATCACCAGAGAGTAGGCCACAGCGATGCTGGAAGCTTCCGTAGGAGTGAAGCTTCCAGAGGTGAATCCGGCCAGGATAATCAGTGGAGTGATCAGGGACAGGATGGAGCCAAAAAACTGCTTGATTAGCGCTATTATATCGAAAGGATGACGCTCAAACCTATATTTCACTGCAAAGATAAAAACCAGAACCATCAGGGCAACCCCCATGAGAAGGCCAGGCAGTACGCCGCCCATAAACAGCTTTGCCACACTGACACTGGCAGTAGCACCGTATATAATCAGCGGAATACTGGGAGGAAATATAGGCCCGATTACTGAGGAGGCTGCCGTTACCGCGCCGGAAAAATCATCCCGGTATCCATTCTTGGTCATAGCTTCCATCTCAATGGTGCCGAGGCCGCCAGCATCCGCAGCGGCGCTTCCTGACATGCCTGCGAAAATGATACTGGCCACAATATTGGCATGACCCAGGCCGCCTGGAATCCAGCCCACCAGTTCCTTGGCGAAACTGAAAATCTTGTCAGTAATCTTACCGGCGTTCATCAGGTTTCCTGCCAGGATAAACAGAGGGATGGCAATCAGCAGATAGGAGTCAACACCTGTTACCATCTTCTGGCCAATGACCATCAAAGGGTAATCCAGGACCAGACAGCCCAGGACCGCACTGGCTCCGATGGAGATGCTGATGGGTACTCCTATCAGCAGTAATATTATAAAAGTGATGAAAAATATTGTCATTTTACCATCCCTCCTTTGCTGTTGTCCTCTGGTGTTTTAACCATAATCCGCTCCAGAAGCTGATAGATGGTTTTTACTGCAATGAATCCGCCTGCGATTGCCATAGGAAGAAAATGCCAGGCCTTCGATAAGAACTGCATAGTTGAAAAATGGCTGGTACTGTTGATCTTATACATGCCTGCGTAGGCCACGATCATGACAAGGCCCAGGCCCAGGCTGAAAATCTTGTTGATGAACCAGAATATGTTCTGCACATTCCTGGGAGCCCGTACATAGAGCATGTCCAGAGTGATCAGACGATCCTTGTCATAAAGTACAATGATGCCCAGAAATGCCATCCACATAAACAGAAATCCGCAGGCTTCCGTTGAAGCACGGAAAGACTTGTTCAAGAAGTTGCGCAGACACAGCTCGTAGAGCATGATTCCCACAATGCCTGCTACCAGAAGCATTAGGACAGCGGAAACAATTTTCACGAAAATGTCTGTGATTTTCTTATATATATTCACTGTAATCACTCCCTTGAAGTTAAGAGGGGCTGCATCCCGGGCGGGAGTGGAGCCCCTGTTTTATCAGTCAGTCTTATTATTTAGCTAAGATTTCATCCAGGATCTCCTGGTTGAACCAAGGCTCGTTGGCATAACGCGCATAGTATTCCTCGCCGCCCAGCTTATCCTTGAAACTTTGGATATCAGGATTTTCGTCAAACTCCACACCCGCCTCTTTTAAAGTTTTGGTTGCAGTTTCATTATCAGAAGCGATGGTATCAAAGGAGTATTTGGCGGCAGCTTTAGCCTGCTCTTTTAAGAGCTTCTGATATTCGGCTGGAAGCTTGTGGAATGAATCAGAGTTGACAGCCATAGTGCAGCCCATCCACATATAGTTGATAAAGCTGAAATACTTGATATCATCGTAGGTGGCATTGGCTACCAGATGATAGGTGGCATTGTCCTGGCCTTCTGCGGTGCCGTTGGAAAGTGCAATTGCCAGTTCGTTTAAAGCCAGGGCTACTGGGTTGGCGCCCAGGGTCTCCCAGCAGTCCAGATACATCTGGCTGGTGGGAACACGCAGCTTCAGTCCTTCTACATCAGCAGCAGTATGTACGGCTCGATTGGCGGTGGATACCTGACGCATTCCGTTGTCGCCCTCTGCCAAATAAACCAGGCCGGTGGAAGGAAGGTCTGCGAAGATCTTTTCACCGATTTCCCCGTTTACAACCTCGTAAGCCTGCTCTGCACTGTCAAAGATAAAGGGCAGATCCAGGATTTTGGCCTTGTCATAGAACTCTGTAAAACCGGAGGTCCCTGCAAAAATGATATCAATAGTACCCATACGCGTGGACTGAAGAGCTTCAGCATCGTTGCCCAGCTCACCGGAGTGGTGCGCATCCAGGGTGATTTTGCCGCCGGAAGCCTCCTCGACCAGCTTTTTGTATTCGAGTATGGTTTTAGTAGGAACGGAATTTTCGTTACCGGGAGAATATAAGGTCAGTGTAACAGGTTCTAATGCATCTGGATTGGATGCAGCTTCGCTGGATCCATCGGCAGGTTTGTCAGCTTCTTTAGCGGTAGTGGTGGAATCAGTAGTGCTCGCGTTTTTGTTTGATCCGCCGCAGCCTGCTAAGGACAGCACCATGGCAGTGGATAGAGCAATAGATAACATTTTTTTCATTTTAACCCTCCTGAAAGTAGTAAAATTGTATGATTGTATGATGTCCTATGAGCTAACAATATTATAACATGATAAGATTGGTTGTCTATGCATAAAAGATATAAAAATACAAGTGTATTTTATGCGATATGCACAAAAACGTGTCAGCATAAAGACTCACGTCCAACAGGCTAAAGCCCATAAAAAAATTCCCAGCGATATTGGCATCATTGCCATATCACTGAGCTTCATTATTTTGTAGTGGATTTTTCCAGATCAGTTGCAATCAGGCTCAAATGTTCCTGCATATTTCGCTCGCCTGCCGCTGCATCTTTCGTCTTAAAGGCATCCAGAATCATCTGATGGGGAAGGATTGCATTTTCCGCATTCTGAGGGATATAGAAGGTTCTGCTTCGGAAATTCTTCATATTCTTTTCAACCTGCTTGCTGATGCTAATCAGCAGTTGGTTGCGGCTGTATTCCACAATATCAGCATGAAACTTCTCATCATAAATCACGATGTTGGGAACGTCCTTGTTATTCACTGCGGTGATGAACTTCTGGTGAAGACGTTCAAGATGGGCTACGTCCTCGTCGGAGCAGCGCTCTATGGCAAGACGCACGGACAGAGGTTCAATGGCCATACGGACTTCCAGAAAATCTTTAGTCTCTACCTCATGTTCTGTGAACCACTGCATAATGTCGTCCAGTTCCACTTCAGAAGTCCTTGCGGCAAATGTACCCTTGCCGGGTCTTAATTCCACATAGCCAGTGGCTTCCAGCATCCGGAAGGCTTCTCTCACAGTACCACGGCCCACTTCCAATTGTTCGCACAATTCTTTTTCCACAGGTAATTTATCTCCTACGGATACTTCACCGGAAAACAGATATTCTTTTATCTTTTCAACTACCTGCTGAACAACAGGAACCCGTTTTACTGACTCCATAAGAATCCCCCTTTATGTTATGTACTTTAATTGTCTTAGAGTAATACATCATACAATTTAATGTCTTTATATCCTAATACCAAAGCATGGTTTTGTCAATATGGAATCATTTAATAATGTTTGTAACTATTGACATATTTGAATGCGTCTGCTATTCTTTGGCTATATTATATGATTGTATGATTGTATGATGTCGTCAAAGCTATAACTTACTGATTGTATGGAGGAAAAACAAATGGATATTGCAAGTATGGAAAAAACTTGCCGGGTAGTACGCCGTGATATTATTAACATGACAGCCGATGCAGCATCTGGCCATCCGGGTGGGTCATTATCTGCTGTGGAAATTATTACGACCCTGTTTTTTGGAAAGATGAATATTGACCCAGCTAATCCAAAGAAGGCGGACAGAGACCGATTTGTGCTGTCTAAAGGACATGCAGCGCCCTGTTACTATGCGGTACTGGGGGAGAAGGGCTTTTTTGACAAGGCGGAGTTTAAAAACTTTAGGCAGCTTCACAGTTTCCTTCAGGGCCACCCGGATGCTAAGAAATGTCCTGGTGTGGAGGCATCCACCGGATCTCTGGGACAGGGGATTTCCATTGCTGTCGGCATGGCTTTGGGTGCTAAGAAACTGGATCACAGCGGCGTTAAGGTCTATACGCTGCTGGGAGACGGGGAACTTCAGGAGGGGCAGGTGTGGGAGGCTTCCATGGCAGCTTCACATTATAAGCTGGACAATCTGACAGTTATTATTGACAACAATGGCCTTCAAATTGATGGTACGAATGACCAGGTAATGGGGCTGGGAGATTTAAATGCCAAGTTTACATCTTTTGGATTTTATGTTCTGGAGATAGATGGAAACGATGTGGAGGCTGTATCCAAGGCTCTTGACACAGAAACTGATGGCAGGCCAAAATGCATCATTGCACGGACAGTGAAAGGCAAAGGCGTGTCATTTATGGAGAACCAGGTGGGCTGGCATGGCAAAGCGCCTGGCGAATGGGAGCGTCAGCAGGCATTAAAGGAATTGGAGGATTAATCATGAGCGAGTTAAAAGCAATTCGCGCCGCCTATGGAGAGGCGCTGGCTGAATTAGGAGAGAAGAATAAAAAGGCAGTAGTGTTGGATTCAGATCTGGCTCATGCCACTATGACCGCTACCTTTGCAGATAAATTTCCGGAACGTTTTTTCAATGCGGGAATTGCTGAGGCCAATATGATAGATATGGCAGCGGGCCTTTCTACCATGGGATACATACCGTTTGCCAGCACATTTGCAGTGTTTGGCGCAGGCCGCGCCTACGATCAGGTGAGAAACGGCTGTGCATACCCCGATTTTAATGTGAAGCTGTGCATGACCCATGCCGGAATCACCCTGGGCGAAGACGGCGGCAGTCATCAGGCAATTGAGGACCTGGCTCTCATGCGGGTAATCCCCGGAATGACAGTGGTGGTTCCCTGTGATGCAGAGGAAACTCGCCGGGCCGTGATGGCGCTGGCAGATATGCAGGGACCTGCCTATCTGCGTCTGGCACGCCTGCCATCTCCTGTATTTGAGGAGAAGATGCCCTTTACAATCGGCAAGGCCAATGTGCTGAGAGAGGGCAAAGACGTAGTGGTATTTGCCTGCGGGATTATGGTTGCCACTGTACTTGAATGCGCTGAGAAGCTGGAAGCTAGGGCATCTTCATAACAGTAGTCAATATGCATACCATCAAACCCATTGACAGGGATTGTATCATAAAATACGCAGGAAAATGCAGCAAGGTGGTGACTGTGGAGGAACATAGTGTCATTGGCGGTCTTGGGGACGCGGTGGGAGAAGTGCTGCTGGCAGAGGGCCGCGGTGTGAAGTTTAAAAAGATAGGTGTAAATGATATCTTCGGTCAGTCTGGTAAACCTGAGGAATTGCTGGAGGAATATGGATTAAGTGAAAACCAGATTTACCGCCGTCTGAAAGAAGTGGCAGAGACTTGAGCTCTTGATTTTTTTTTGAGAGCTTCGGCTTTTTTTATCAGTGTGGAACTATCATGAATGCTCAGGGCCTTAGCAGGAATCCTAATTCGGGAATTTGGGGAGACCTGCGGTGTAATTAATGTACTTTCTTTTCCTCTGATTCAGGAATTTATAGAGGAAAATTCAGCGTTCTCTGGATGACGATGCGCGGGTTTATCCGGCGGCAGACGTATTAACCGGAGCAAAGGACTGCGGACAGACTACCGTGGTTGTAGGCGGTGGACTGGCGGGATGACAAACCGCGTTTTTTATTATGGTGTTCCAAGCCAAGTCGTTATCAGTACCGATTGACTGACTAAAGGACAGAAAAAAGAATATTGAATTTCAGCATTTTCTCCAATGTTATTATTAACAATTTGAGTATATATTATATTGAATTTTTCTGTTCTCCATATTATTATTTTAGTAAAGTACATGATAAATGAGACAAGACAAAAATGATGGTGGCAGTCATGGTCCGGGAAAATTAGAAGGATATTCGGCTGTCCAACAGACGCCATTGTAAGTTTTTTACTTGAAAGATAAGGAGTTTATTAGAGACATGAAAAAAGAATACATTAATATGAATGTATTCGATGCATTGCAGAAGAGATTTGCGTTTTTGTTTCAGGAATTTAAAAATATTTTTATCTCATTCAGTGGCGGCAAGGATAGTGGTGTTCTTTTGAATTTGCTGCTGGATTACCGGAATAAGTATGCTTCAGATCGTGTGATTGGCGTATTCCATCAGGATTTTGAGGCGCAGTATACCGTGACCACGGACTATATTACCCGCACTTTTAAGCGATTGGAAAACGAATCTGGCATAGACCTTTACTGGGTCTGCCTTCCCATGGCAACCAGGACAGCACTGAGTAGCTATGAGATGTATTGGTATCCTTGGGATGATACCAAACAGGATATATGGGTGCGTCCGATACCGGAGTATCCCTATGTCATTAATCTGACGAAGCCTTTTACCCACTATCGTTACAGGATGCATCAGGAAGATTTGGCAAAGCAGTTTGGCCGATTCTACAAGGAGGAGCATGGGAATGGCAGGACGGTCTGCCTGCTTGGTATGCGGGCGGATGAATCTCTGCAGCGGTACAGCGGATTTGTCAATAAGAAATACGGATATCAAAACGAGTGCTGGATTTCAAGGCAGTTTAAAGACGTATGGTGTGCTTCACCTTTATACGACTGGTCAAATTCTGACGTATGGTGCGCGAATTATCGCTTCGATTATGATTACAACAATTTATATGATCTGTATTATAAGGCAGGATTAAAAATAGACCAGATGCGGGTAGCATCGCCTTTTAATGATTACTCCAAAGACGCTTTGAATCTGTACCGGGTCATCGACCCGGAAATATGGACAAAACTGGTGGGGCGGGTGCGCGGAGCAAATTTTGGCGCTATTTATGGCAAGACAAAAGCGATGGGTTACCGCAGTATTACGTTACCGGAAGGTCATACCTGGAAATCCTACACTCAATTTTTGCTGGATACATTGCCTGCCCGGCTGCGGAATAATTATGTGAAAAAGTTTAACACCTCCATCCATTTCTGGCGTGAGACCGGAGGAGGGCTGCCGGAGGAAACAATCCGTGAGCTTGTGGAAAAGGGATATCATGTACGGAGGAATGGTATCTCTAACTATACAATCAATAAAAATTCCCGTATTATTTTTCTTGGACCGATTCCCGATCATACCGATGATATCAAAAGCACGAAAGATATACCAAGCTGGAAACGGATGTGCTACTGTATTCTGAAAAATGACCATACCTGTCGGTTTATGGGGTTTGGGCTTACGCGGCAGCAACAAAAACGTGTGGATATTATTAGACGCAAGTACGGAGGGATGATAGATGGTAAATAAAGAATTCAGAAGCCCGGTATACAATATCATTGCGGTACCATTTGAAAACATTGTACCCAATACATATAACCCGAACAACGTGGCCCCACCGGAAATGCGGTTGTTGTACGACAGCATCAAGGAGGACGGTTATACTATGCCGATTGTCTGTTATTATGCAAAAGGCAGTGATAAGTATGTGATTGTAGATGGCTTTCATCGTTGGCGGGTGATGCGGGATTACCCGGATATTTATGAGCGTGAGAAGGGGATGATGCCGGTTTCGATAATCAATAGGCCGCTGTCCGACCGTATGGCCAGTACCATCCGGCATAACCGCGCCCGTGGAATACATGATGTGGACTTAATGAGTAATATCATTAAGGAACTGCACGAGTTAGGACGTTCTGACGCGTGGATTTCCAAACACCTGGGGATGGACCGGGATGAGATTTTGAGGCTCAAGCAGATTACTGGCCTGGCTGCCCTGTTCCGCGATGTGAAGTTTGGGCAGGCATGGCTGCCTGGGGAGGATGCGGTTCCGGCCGAAGAGGCCTCCGGTAGTGGGAAAACGCATACACCTTAGGAAATAATTAATAAATTCTTTAGCATTAAATAATACAATAATTCTACAGACCCAATATAATGTTAGAGGGGATAAATATCATGGAACATGTGTGGATTGAATTGCGGGCTTTGTCCCATGTTTTTGAATAAAAACTGCCCCGGCTGCGGCCGCGGTGAAGGAAACCAGGCATGGGAAGAATACTGGACATGCTCCTGTCCGTTATTTGTCAGAGACAAACAGCAATAAAAAGGATTGAGAAAAGCAAAACTGAAAGGAATATTTATATGAAGTACACGTGTATGCTTATTTCGGTGGCCGACATTAATGCTGCAAAAAAATTTTATGAGGATTTGTTTGGATTGGAAGTATTTCAGGATTACGGAAGAAACATCGCTTTTACCTGCGGCCTGGCATTGCAGCAGGATTTTGACTGGCTTGTGAATCTGCCGAAAGAAAAGGTATTAAAGAAATCCAACAATGCGGAAATTGTCTTTGAGGAACAGGACTTTGACGGCTTTCTGAACAAATTGAAAAAATACCCGGACATTGAATATCTGGGAGAAGTTATCGAGCATAGTTGGGGCCAGCGGGTTATTCGGTTTTACGATTTAGACGGACATATCATAGAGGTTGGGGAGGATATGAAAATGGTGATAAAGCGTTTTCTTGCCTCTGGCATGACTATGGAAGAAGTCTCTGTGAAAATGGATGCTTCCATGGAGGATTTGACAAAACTTCTGAATCGTTAATACGCTGTGGATGAATAAGCAAATATGGATTTGTATGTCACATTATAACTCAGATTTTTTGCAAATAAATTTTGGTTTTCCTTTTCAAAAGCTTTGTAACCAGATGATTGAAACCGATGGAGGAAACGTATATGGATATTCAGAAAATTATCAGCTTAGTAACA
>Ga0137302_10095_pt1 | contig 72003 bp, 74 predicted proteins | sample Ramsor2O_GlcNAcB_FD_97184 | JGI IMG/M metagenome (GOLD analysis project Ga0137302, IMG submission 97184) | Mouse cecal microbial communities from Vienna, Austria - N-Acetylglucosamine amended with D2O_GlcNAcB | ecosystem: Host-associated > Mammals > Digestive system > Large intestine > Cecum... | reverse complement strand
TCTTGCCGGCAGCCGGATCAAAAACTCCGATGGTGTTCCGGAATTGCAGATTCTCATATGCTTCAACCGGCCCGAGGAGGCGATTTTGACATACAAAAAACGATGGGAGATAGAAACGACCTTCAGAGCCATGAAATCTTCCGGCTTCAACATCGAGGATACCCATATGCGTGATATGGACCGCATCGCAAGACTTGTCGCGATGGTCTGCATGGCTCTTGTATGGGCGTATCTCGTTGGTGAACATAAAGATATAAATATTAAACCGATAAGGATTCTGAAACATGGAAGAAAGGCAAAGTCGCTTGTCAAATATGGATTGGAAGAGATTTCGACCATACTTATGCGTCCGACTTATACCCCAAAATTCGATGTTTTCAAATTTTTGTCATCTACTTAAATCTGCAATACAAAAAATTTCAGTAACTTTACTTTCGGTAATCGTGATACAGTATTTATTGTTTGCCACCTCTAAATTACTAAATATCAGTGATATTGCCAAAAGAACCGGCAGCTTGAAAAAGCTGCCGGTTCAACTTTTTTATGGTGTTCCTTATCCCGAACTCGCGTTAATAAGTTAAGCGGAGAAAAAATCAGGAGTTTTAGAACTTACGGATGAGCAAAAAAAGTTTTGATGATTTGAAGGGGATATTGTCTCCTGATGTAAAATGTTATCCAAAGGGATAGTTATTTCTTGGCATCCGGCAATTCCTTGCTTGGGGAGAAGGGGAAGGGACATCAGTATCAAGCCTACAATGAGACTGTTGTCTCAGGTGATTTGAGTGTATCCCGGCATAAACCGCTAAGGCAGGGATGCCGGATGGCGGTTATTCTACAATTAAAATCGACCTTCCCGATGACAGGGACCGTCTTATGGCAGAAAAAGGATATGCACCGCTATCCGAATACTTCTATTCTACACATTGATACCGCGAAGTCAGATAACGGCATAGGAAGAATTACTTTTGTGTGGGAAATGTTGCTGTTCTTAACTAATTTTTAAGTATCTTCGCAAACTGAATCACAATAAGTCCCCGATGAGTGATGATAGTAATTATGTAGGTCGGTTCCAATGGGACTGTCATTATAATTTTCTAAATTCCCAGCCCCCAGTATTGTTGGGGATGACAGTGGCCTGTGGAATTACATATACAAATTGAAAATAAATGAATTTGATTAGTCTTTTTTCCGGTGCCGGAGGTTTGGATTTAGGTTTTCATAAAGCTGGTTTCAGGACTGTCGTGGCAAATGAGTTTGATGCCAAGATTTGTCCGACTTTCCGTGCGAACTTTCCAGAAGTGAATCTGATAGAAGGTGACATACGCAAGATTCCTTCTTCTGAGTTTCCAGATAATGTCGTAGGTATAATAGGAGGTCCCCCTTGCCAATCATGGAGTGAGGCTGGATCATTAAAGGGGATTGAAGATGCGCGAGGTCAACTCTTTTATGAATATATCCGTATTATACGGGATAAACAGCCTATGTTTTTTGTTGCAGAGAACGTGTCTGGAATGCTTGCAAAACGTCATTCGGAAGCAGTTGACGGTTTTATGAATTTGTTTGATAAAGCTGGGTATGATGTAAATTTGAAGATGCTCAATGCCAATGACTATGATGTGCCGGAAGACCGAGACCGTGTGTTTTATATCGGATTCCGTAAAGATCTGAAGATACACGATTTCAAATATCCAACGCCTTTGGAGCATAAGCCTACTTTGCGCGAGAGCATATGGGATTTGCAATATTCCGCAATACCAGCACTGGAAAAGAATAAAACTAATGGAAATGCTTGTAAGGTTCCGAACAACGAATATTTCATTGGAGCGTATTCGCCAATATTCATGTCGCGCAACCGTGTGCGTTCTTGGGATGAGCCAGGTTTTACGGTTCAGGCAAGTGGACGCCAATGCCAGTTGCATCCGCAGGCACCTAAGATGATAAAGGTGGAAAAGAATCTGCAAAAGTTTGTGGAAGGGAGTGAACATCTATATCGGAGAATGACAGTGCGAGAGGTCGCTCGTGTGCAAAGTTTCCCGGATGGGTTTAAATTTATTTACGAAGATGTTAACTATGCCTATAAAATGATAGGTAATGCCGTTCCCGTTAATTTGGCTTATCATGTAGCTATGCAAATAAAGAAAACATTGATTGAAAAGGGGGCACTTCTTGCCGAATGATATGAAAGTCGCATCATTTTTTGCCGGATGTGGCGGATTGGATATGGGCTTTAGGCAAGCCGGCTATGAAGTTGTCTGGGCGAATGAATTTGACGAAGCGATACATAAAACGTATCAATTCAATCACCCGAATACTTTTTTGTGTAAGTCAGACATTCGAACATTAAAAGCGGCAGATATACCGGATTGTGACGGGTTCATCGGGGGACCTCCTTGCCAATCATGGAGTGAAGGCGGTAAACAATTGGGTCTGGAAGACGAAAGAGGCAAATTGTTTTTTGATTATATTCGGTTGATAAGAGAAAAACGTCCCCGTTTTTTCCTTATAGAGAACGTACAAGGAATTATTAACGACAGACATTTCAATACATTTTTATTATTTCTTTCTACTCTTGAGGATGCAGGTTATGTCGTAAGTTATTCTTTATTGAATGCGGCGGATTACGGGATTCCCCAAGACCGTCACCGTGTGTTCATTGTCGGTTTTTTGAAAGAACTAAACTGTACCTTCTGCTTTCCGAAACCATTGGGAAAACCATATGTCACACTAAGAAGGGCAATAGGAGACATCACGGAAAGTCCCAGGCAATACGTAAATGAAAAGGTAATTCAGGAATATGGAGAATGGCATAACCATGATATATTTGCAGGATTATGGGATGCTAAATTCATGGCACGTAACCGGGTGCGTTCATGGGATGAAACTTCATTCACGATTCAGGCGCAAGCAAAGAACTGTCCATTGCATCCCCAAGCTCCTAAAATGAAATATGTGTCGCAAAGTCAACGTGTATTTTTACAAGGATCTGAACACTTATATCGCAGGCTTAGTATTAGAGAATGTGCAAGAATCCAGACTTTCCCGGATAGATTTCTTTTTTTCTATGACAAAGTGCAAGACGGTTATAAAATGGTTGGCAATGCTGTCCCTCCACGTTTGGCAAAGTTTTTAGCTTTGGCGATAAAGGAATCATTGAATGCTAACCCTATAAGAGATGAAAAACCAGTAAATGTGCTGGTCGCTTATTATAAAGATGATGACCAATTGTGTCTGACTTTGAAAAATAAGCTTTATTATGTACGTGCCGGATTACGCCGTGGTGCTTTGCAAATACCGAAGGGAATGGTCTATCCGGTTTATTTGCTATTGCATAACCATAACAACAGATTTTTATTTCGTATCATTCCGGAATATCCTGAACTAATGTCGGCATCAGACTTGATCAAATTAGGTTTTACGCCTTTAGGTAAAGAGTATTTTGTGTTTAGATTGGAAAGTTCCCAAAACATTAATCTTGCAGGAATGGATCTTTCAAGGGTGCAGATTAAAGGAAAGAGCCATAATATAGCCATTCCGTATATTTCCGATATTAAAGAAATTATTCAGTAAGAAAACAATCTTTTGTGAATCTTTTGTCGACAATAGTCCGTTGCGTGATTGTCTACATATCCATATTTTTGCATCATTATGGATATAAATGAAATTTTTGGAAAGAACGTGATGGAGAAAAGACTATCACTAAAATTTTCACAAGAGACATTTGCCAATATGGCTGATATTGATAGAACTTATTTGCCGGATATTGAAAAAGGCAGAAGGAACGTGTCTCTAAAAGTTGCGGAGAAAATCGCAAAAGCATTAAATGTTTCACTAAAGGACTTGCTGTAATTATGACTAATTTTATTAATTCAGAACATAATGTGGAAAAACTGTTTCCAGTAGGAACAACCTTTTATTTTGAAGGGAAAGAATACAAAGTTTCACTTTGTGGAAAGCCTCGTCCTTCTCAGGGTGAATGTAAAACAGATGTTTACATAAAAGGAATAGCTTCAGATGGAGAAGTTAGAGAATTAAAAATATCAGTCAAGCAAAAAAATGCAGATTTTTTAGAGAATAAGATGTCTGTAGATAGGGCATATGAGATTTTGGGCAAAGATGCTTCAGATATTATTCTGCGTTGTTTACGTTCTATACAAGATAGGTTTGAAGATGATTGTTTGGTCTATTTTGAGAAAAGAGGTAGAACAGGAGCACATACAATGAAATTGGGTTGGAAATTTGAGTTGCTTAATAAGTTAAGCGGAGAAAAATCAGGAGTTTTAGAACTTACGGATGAGCAAAAAAAAGATGTTTTTGCAGGAATCAACTTATCTCAGGATAAGAAAAACAGTCGTGTAAACGGTCAGATCATTAATGATTCAGGAGTGGCTGATTATATTCTGTATATAGATGATGCGGATATGACTCAAGATGATTGTTTAAGAAACTTGCAGCCAATAGAAGAATATGTAAAATCTCAAACTGTTTATTTCGCATGCAAGGCTTTAAATTATAGGTTTGATGAAAATAAATGGGATGGACCAAGACCTTTGGCTGTATATGTAGATTGGTTTATTAATAATGGAAAATTGGATGCGCAATTGATTTTTGATGAGCCATTGGAGCATAGAGGAAGAGAAGTTGGCGAGAAACTGAAAAGTATTTTGAAAGAATTGAAAATTAAAAGTTTTGATGATTTGAAGGGGATATTGTCTCCTGATGTAAGATGTTATCCCAAGGGATAGTTATTTCTTGGCATCCGGCAATTCCTTGCTTGGGGAGAAGGGGAAGGGACATCCGTATCAAGCCTACAATGAGACTGTTGTCCCAGGTAATGTTTTGTCAGAACTGAATCATCGCTTTATACTTCAGGTTGCGTTCGGTGATTGTTATAGGAATGCGTGCAAATCTTATATTAATAGCGTCAGCATCGGAAATGTCGGGGTTGAGAATGATGAAGCATTTGCCATCTTGGGAAATGCCGGCGTGAGAGGCTATGTCCTCATATATGACAATAGGTGTTTCAAACATTTATCCGCTATTTTTTTGTTGTTTTCTTTCAGTGCGTCTAAAGATAATAACAGCAAGTGGGTGTTCGTTATAGAATATATGAACAAAAAAGAATTAAAGAAGCTGGTGTTTGCCACCAACAATCTGCATAAGCTTGAGGAGGCAAGGGAAATACTTGCCGGTGAGTTCGAAATAGTGTCTTTGGCTGAAATCGGGTGTCATGACGATATTCCGGAAACAGCGGATACACTTGAGGGAAATGCGCTCATAAAGGCGCGCTGGGTAAAGGAGAAATATGGATATGACTGCTTTGCCGATGATACGGGACTGATGGTAGACGCACTCGGAAGAGCACCGGGAGTGTATAGTGCCCGCTATGCCGGAGAACATTGCACTTTTGCCGACAATGTGAACAAGATGCTTAGCGAAATGGAGGGCAAGAGAGACCGTAAGGCTCATTTCGCCACTGTCGTAGCCCTGGTTCTCAATGGGGAGACAAATACTTTCGAGGGGCGTGTCGACGGGTATATCTCGGAGGAGGCGCATGGCGACGGAGGTTTCGGATATGATCCGATATTTATAGCGGAAGAGACCGGACGCAGTTTCGCAGAAATGGCTCCGGAAGAGAAAAATGCCATCTCCCACCGGGGAAGAGCCATGAGGAAACTGGCTGACTTCCTGAAAACAAATGATTTCTAACAAAGCAGAAAATCTCCGTAAATTGAAACGAATATTAATTAACATATGTTTGTGTGCGGTGCTTTCTTTGTCAGCTTTTGGCGAGCAATGGCGTCTGCATCCGACTTTCAGCGGCGATGTGGAACGCGTCATTGACACGCCGGAGCATGTGTATCTGCTGAGCAACAACCAGTACCATTATCCCTGGACAGTAGACAACGCCCGGCGTACCATGTCCTTGTTCAGATATGAAAAAGATGGAGAGGAGCTGGTGTGGCTGAACAGGCAGAACAAGCTTTCAGGCACTGTGTTGCAGGCTGCCGAATATAATCCCGACAAAAAATATCTGCTGGTAGCATATGATAACGGCAATATAGATCTGCTGCACGACAACGGGGATGTGACCAACATTCCCGGTTTCATGCTCGCGGACGCGCGTTATTCGAAAAATGTAAATGCCATAGGGTTCAATCCTTCGGAGAACATGGTGCTTGTCGCTACTGATTTTGGCTACATCTCGATTGACGATGATAAAGGAGAGGTTCTTTTTACCCGCGAGCTCTCCCGTTCGTTCAATGGAATAGCAAGCCTTGGCGACAGGCTGGTTCTTGCCGACAGTGAAGGTTTGTATGCCGGACTGATTTCTGACAGGAGTTTCACCTCCTTCGAGAAAATAAACGGATATCGCGATGTGGAGCGTGTTGTCAGACTCGGCGACAACCGGATTATTGTCTCGCAGATATACGGCTGGGGCGGGGAAGTGCGGGCGCTCACTCTTGACGCCGCCGGAGCATTGACGGATAAGTTGCTGATAAATTATTATATCAAGTCGCTGGAACTCAACCGTGCCGGCGTTACTGTTTCGGGATATGATGAAATCTGGGACATCGACAAAGACCTGAATATGTCGCATTATCCCAAGTATGACGAGGATAAAGACACGAAACTCGCATCCTGGGACCAGAAGACCTGTTATGTCGCAAGAGGTGTGGATGGCATCTGCATCAGAAGACTTGGAGAGGACGGCGCGTGGACCCTTGTCAATGAAGGGATAGTTCCGAACGCCTCGAATGCCTATAAATGCGACAATATGGTGTATCATCCCTCTTACGGCATGCTCGTAAGAAATCATGGAATAAGCCAGACATTTGTGTCTCAGGATGTGAATACGCCTGACTATATCTCTTCTCTCAAGGGGCTTGAGTGGAGTCCGATGTCTCCTGCCTTCAGGTATCCTTCTCCGATGTTTGAGCAATGGAATCCGAAAGGGATAGCCGTTGACCCAAGGAATCCCGATCATGTCTACAGCGGTTCTGTGCTTCACGGTCTTATGAGGCTTGATCTTGCGAATCCGTCAAACTCTCTGAGACTGAGCCGTGACAATGATCCCGGCAAAATCGGAGACCGATTGGTTGTGGTGCAGCCCGCATTCAAGGAATTTGAGGCTTCCTGTCCGTTTTCAGCGCCAGCATTCGATGATTACGGCAATCTGTGGGCGACCTGGTGGGATTTCGATCTCTGGAAAGGGGGGCAAGATTGCGCGGAGATATGGTACTGGACTCCTGAAGACCGCCTTGCATCACAGGATGCGGCGAGCTACAAACCGATGAAAAGAATAAAGCTTCCCGGTGCCGGAGCCTCCAATTATTCGGTCATTGTTCCCCTGCACGGCGCGTCTTCGCGCAACATATTGATGTATATCAGCGGAGGATGGGAGTCATGTCCCATATTCATAGACCATAAAGGGACTCTCGACAATCAGAATGACGATGAGCGCACCAATATCCAGCATCTTATAGACCAGGATGGCTCGGAGGTGGATTTCGCCTACATCCTTTCGGTTTTCGAGGATGCCTCGACAGGTCTTGTCTGGCTCGGTCTCGACAAGGGAGTCGTCAATTTCAGACCGGCAGACATTATCCGCACCGGCGGAAGAGTAAACCGGATAAAGGTTTCAAGAAACGACGGAACCAATCTCGCCGACTATCTTCTTGACGGAGTGTGGATCAATTGCATCACTTCCGATCCTTCCGGCAGGAAATGGTTCGGAACCAACGGCGGAGGTATTGTCGTCACATCGTCCGATGGCACTGAAGTGCTCCGGACATATACATCATCCGGTTCGGAACTTCCTGATGATGCGGTTTACGGGATATGTTATAACCCTGACAACAATTCGATGATGATTTCCACCGACAAGGGGCTTGCCGAACTGTATCTTTCTACCGCAACCTCATCCGGTTCGAAGAGCAATGCCGTTGCATATCCGAACCCGGTGCGTCCCGATTATTTCGGATATGTCACGATAGAGGGTCTTGCTGACAACGCGCTGGTGAAAATAGTGGATGCCGGGGGCGGGCTGATAAAGGAGGTGGGTTTTGCGGCAGGCGGGGAGGCTCGCTGGGACGTGACCAACCTGAACTCCAAACGTGTTCCCGGAGGCGTCTATTACGTGATGGCTTCGGGTTCTCCCGATGGCGACAGCTTCTCTGCCGTGGCGAAGATTCTGGTGGTGAACTGATGCCGTAGGTCTGCTATACCGAAATCAGAGTATGTTGAAGAAACGTAACATATATGAGTATTTGCCACTGCATGTGGTAATTCCCTTTGTGGCGTCGCTTGCCATAGGGTTCGTGTCTGTGAAAGCAGCTACGGTTGTGTTGCGGCCCGGGATGCTCCCTTCGCAGGTGAGGGTGTGGCAAAAGGAACTCCCTTCGGATATAAGACTTGAAGGCGAGACTCTGGCAATAGATCTTGTCTCTTTGAGAGATCTGCCCGTCTCTGTGAAGACTCTGGATATGTCGGCACTGGAAATCAAAGGGACAACGCTTGAAAATTCGAGCTATATGGGACGTTCCTGTTTTTCTGACGGAGAGGTACCTCCCTTTGCATTGTTCGCTACTGAAGTGGAGGAGGTATTGCTGCCATCCGGGGTCACGGCAATAGGGGAGGGAGCTTTTGCAGAGACACCTTTGAAGAAGATTGTTTTTCCTGCATCTCTTGTGTCGATGGGAGCGAGGGCATTCTATCTTTGCGACATGCTGGAGGAGGCGGATCTTTCGCTCTGTTCTGTGACGGCGCTTCCCGAACAAGGTTTCTATGGCTGCTCCTCGCTGAGGAATATAGTTCTTCCATCTTGTGTCACCTCATTGGGAAAAGAGGCGTTGATGAAGAGCGGAGTGCTGAAGCTTGATTTGTCGGGAGTCAGCGAGACCGGTGATTATGCGTGTGCCTCGATGGATAATCTTGAAGAAGTGACGTTGCGTGCAGGAATAAGGTTGGGGGAAGGTGCGTTTTTCGGTGACGGCAGACTCGGAATCATGGCGGGAATGCCCTCCGGCAGTGCCCCGCTTTCATTGGCGTTGAACGGCATTGTCGAGCTTGGAGGTGAGATCGGCGGCGAGATAATCGGAGAAGGGGCATATGCCGGACTTGCAGCGGAGAGAATCTCGCTTCATCCGTCGGTCCGCGAGGTTCGTGAACATGCGTTCAGAAATGCAGTGAATCTTAAGACGGTGGATGTCAGAAAGCTCGGAAATGCGGTGCCAGGCTGTTCGCCGCTCGCGTTTTCAGGAGTCGAGACCCGGAATGTGGTTCTTGAAGTTGCCGCAGGTGAGAAAGAGGTGTGGGCGTCCGCACCGGTATGGAAGGAATTTCTTGTATCGGAAGTATCGGAGGTGTCGGAAGTGACAGGTGTAGATGTCATGATAAAAATAATAATGGATCCCGGTGGAGTGCTCCGAATCAACTCAAACCATGCGATAGATGAAGTGACGGTATGCCGCATGGACGGAATTATACTGGCGCAAGCCAGACCCGGGACACAGGAATATGTGTCGGAACCGTTCAGCGGAGAAAAAATAGTTGTCAGGGTGGTGTCGGGGTCTGTTTCAAAAGTTGTAAAATTAATCGAAGGTTACTGATGGGAAAGAATAAACTCAAAAAGTTTGCGGAGATGCGCGAGTTCAAATGCGTGTTGCAATATCCGAGAGAAGAGCTGATAAAAAATGGGTTTCCATATCGTGGAAGCTGGAATGAATCAGTGTTCGGTCATGTTGCGCCGATTGTGGTTGAGCTTGGTTGCGGCAAGGGTGAATATACCGTTGGTCTGGCGAAAAGCGATGAGACACGCAATTATATAGGTGTGGACATAAAGGGCGCGCGAATGTGGAGCGGAGCCAGAACTGTGGAAGAGGAAGGAATTGGCAATGCTGCCTTTCTTAGAGCCGAAATTGAGAATATCGACAAGTTCTTCGTTCCCGGCGAAGTGGATGAATTGTGGATAACATTCCCCGACCCCCAGATGCAGAAAACGCGCAAACGTCTTACGTCCACGCGCTTTCTGAATCTTTATCGAAATATACTCCGCGACGGCGGCATTGTGAATCTCAAGACGGATTCACCGTTTCTTTATGAATATACACGCCGTCTGGTTGAACTCAACGGTTTTGAAGTGCTGATGGATACCTCGGATCTTTATGGCTCCGGTCTTGCCGATCCGGTCTCCTCAATCAAGACATTCTACGAACAGCAGTGGCTGTCACGCGGAAAGAAAATCAAACGCCTTTCATTCCGTCTGCCACACAGCGGAGAACTCCGGGAGCCTCAGGCGTATGATATCCCCAAGGATGACTATCACGCCATGGCGCGTTTCAATGGCTGACGTTTACTTTGGTTGTAGGTGGTAGGGTGGAATTGCGTTCTTCTACCGAAGAGACAACATTGTCAGCAAGTGTTCCGAATGCCTGTGCCTCCGGACTCGCCATCGACGGGTCGCCGGTGAGCTGCAGCGCCACAGGCGCGCCATTGTCGGCATGGCTGCGGATATCCATCACAAGCGGAATCTGAGCCAGCAGTCTCACACCCTGTTCCTCCGCCAGTCTTACGGCACCCCCTTCTCCGAAGATGTAATATCTCTCATCCGGATGTTGCGCGGGTGTGAACCAAGCCATGTTCTCTACCAGACCGAGTATGGGAACATTGACCGCCTCACCGGTGAACATCGCTATTCCCTTCCTTGCATCGGCGAGTGCCACTTCCTGCGGAGTGCTCACGACAACAATTCCTGTGATTGGAAGAGTCTGTACAAGGGTCAGGTGTATGTCGCTCGTTCCCGGAGGCATGTCGATAAGGAAATAATCGAGTTCGCCCCACCATGCGTCTGTTATCAGCTGTTTCAAGGCGTTGCTTGCCATGCCTCCTCTCCAGAGGACCGGTTTCTCCTTGTCGACAAGGAAACCGATGGAGAGCATCTTGACTCCGTATCTTTCTATAGGTTCAATCCAGTCGCGTCCTTCCTTGTTTACCATATAGAGCTGTTCATCTTCGACGCCGAACATTTTCGGCATCGACGGACCGAATATATCGGCGTCAAGAAGACCTACCTTATAACCCTTTGCCGCGAGTGCCACTGCGAGATTGGCGGCGACTGTGGATTTTCCAACACCTCCCTTGCCGGAGCTGACTCCAATGATATTCTTTACTCCCGGAAGCACTGCCGGTTTTGCAGGAGCTGCGGCGGCACGTGTCTTGACGGAGACATTCACTTCGACATCAGGAGATATGGAAGTGGCAATCGCCGCTTCGGAGGCTCTAACTACTGACCTGATGAAGGGGTCTGTAGGTTTGTCAAAAATCAGAGAGAACGACACCTTAGCGCCATCTATGCGGATGTCGTCTTCAATCATATTGTTTTCGGCGAGGCTCTTGCCGTTGCCGGGGTATCTGACGCTCTTGAGAGCATCAAGGATAAGATTCGGATATAATGTCATAATGCGTAAGAATTGTCTTGTATAAGAATCTGTTTGTAAAATGAGTCGGTTCGTATAATATAAACCCTCCCGGTGGTAAATTGTTAACGAGCCCAGGTGAAATTCAGATGGCGGTGCTTGCGGTGATGCAGTCTGAAAAAGAAATTCAGTATCGGTTTTGCAAGCAGGAATGATGGAACCGCCCACCATAATCTCGTAGCACACATCTTTTCAGCCATTTTCCGGTAAAGCAATATGTTCACAAGCCTGAAAAGAATCAGCATGACCAAGGCACTCGCAGCCGGGGCGCACTCGGTGAGGTCTCGTGTCTGCCATGCCGTCCATAAGCTCATGGCAATGGTAACTGCCAGCGAAAGAGTCACAAGCCATTGTATGGCAGACATTGCTCCCGCTCGCAGAAACGGTTTGCGCGGCAGCCATCGCGAGGTGAATTCATACTGTTCCTTGCGTGTGCTCCACATCCGTTTGGAAGCATCCCCCCATTCGATTGAAAGTATTGATTCCGGAGTGAGAACGATTTTTGTGTTGTCAGGTCTGGCAATCGTATGTATGAATATGTCGTCATCGCCTGAATGCAGATATATGCTTTGCGAATATCCTTTGTGGTCAAAGAAGAGTTTTCTGCGGAACGCGAGATTGTTACCGTCGCCGCGATAGGGCATGCCCTTGAGAGCATATCCTATCCATAGTGAATCTGACATCACGGAGTTGAATTCCCTGTACCATTTTCCCCATCCATGCATTTCAGAATAATCGAAATGGGAATATCCGAGCGAGACATCCGTGTTATCGGCGTTTTCACCCCGGAAGGGACTCACAAGTGAGGACAGCCAGCCGGAAGAGGGTATGACCGCATTGGCGACAGTGGTGACAATTATTTCTCCCTTTGCCGCCTTAATGCCTAACGTCTGGGCAAGCTTGCGGCGGCTGAGGTTGTGCGAACCCGGAGGAATGAATGTCACGTATACATTCGAGAATATGCGCGTGCAGCTTTCCAACAGCATTTCGTTGCTTTCCGCCGTAGACTCGCATACCACAATCACTTCGAAATCCGGATAATCCTGTCCGCACAGGTCATGCAGATAATCCATCAGCTCCTCCTCGGAAACCTGAGAATATACAATCACTGACACTTTGGGGGTATGAAGCGGCGGAATGTCTGTCTCCGTTTTTTTATAGTCTATAATCCTCGACATCGGTCTTTGAAGCCAAAGAAAAGAAAATAAGGCAAGCGTTAACGCCACTGCCATCAAAAGATAGGTCAATTGATATTCCATAAACATGTCAGAATTCAGAGAAAAAGCTGGGTTTGATTACTATTCCCGCCCGCAGTCGGGACCGGAACTTGTTATAATCGAGGAGGCACTCTCCATATCCGTTGTAATATTGCACAAAAAGGTATTGATTGGATTTTTTGTGAATACGCCAGTTGAACTCGAAAATGGTGTTGAAATTGAAATTCCAGCCAATCCGTTTGACCAGCGTCAGCGACCATCCGAATTTTTTGTCGGGAGTGGTCACGGCAACTCCACCCTGACAGATGCCGCAGTATTTCAGAATGTCCCGGTTGTTTTCGCCGTCTATGATCGGAATCCAGAATTTCGCGTGCACCATCAGCCATCTGTCGATGATTGTTGAGCCGGAGAACGTGATGCGGTTCCAGCTTCTTGATTCAAGACTGTCGCGCCCGTTACTTTCGTGTTCGAGAAGAAGAGTGAACTTACCCGCATATCTCCCTTTGGAGAAGAAAGGTATCGACCATCCGATTCCCGGGTTGAAATTCAGGTCATGCATCGGGAGTGATTTCTCGAAAACATTCCAGAAAGTCTTCTGGGTATACATGAGGAAAATGAACGAATTGCCAGGCAGTGTGGTCTTAGTGAGACGCTGTGCTATAGATATCTGGAACTTTACATCTGAATTGTTGCGTGTGGGCTTTGCTCCCACAGCCGTGCCGACAGTAAAATAGTTGTCTTTGAACAATCCGAAATATGGCGCGTTTATCAGCTCGTTGCGCAGCGAGTCTGTAAATCCCCGCTGGTGGTCTACCTTGATAAGCTGGGCATTCGTGTGTACTGCTAAAAATGCAGATAATAAGAAAATTATAAGAGTAAGATACTTTTTTATAGTCATGTCTGCCATGATTTGATTCATGTTTTGTGGAACCATGGGTATTATAATACAAAATTATGAAAAAATGATGATAAATGAAATTAAACTTGAAGATAATGGAATATGTTATTAATTTTGTACTCGTTTCTCGGAGTTTTGCATCTGAGGAATGGAATAAAAAAACCGCAAGACCACTATGAACATGGATTTGACACCACTTATTCGTCCATATTTTGTAAAGATCGCCCGTCGCACCGATTGCTGGGGAGATTCGGGGAAAGATGTGCAGCTTGCGCAGTTACGCTCCTTGCTCAGCAGGGCATCCGGATGTGAGGTTGGTCGGCGTTACGGCTTTTCGGAACTTGCAAAAATGAAGAATCCGTATGCAGGGTTCTGTCAGCGTGTGCCTATGTGCGAATACGAACAGCTGCGTGCCGATGTGATGCGGATGATCCGTGGTGAGAAAGATGTTCTCTGGCGCGGCAGATGCCGGAATTTCGCCCAGTCCTCAGGCACCTCCGGGGGTAAATCGAAATATATTCCTGTCACGGAAGACAGCCTCCGGCGTTGTCATTACAAAGGGGCTGCCGACAGTGTGGCGCATTATCTGCGTGCCAATCCTCACAGTCGTCTTTTCAGCGGCAAGGGGCTTGTGCTTGGCGGTTCTTTTGCCAACGAACTTCATCTTGATTCCGGGAGCGCAAGGGTCGGAGATCTGAGTGCGACGCTTATCGACAGGATAAACCCCCTTGCCAATTTATTTCGCGTTCCTGACAAACGCACTGCTCTTCTTTCAGACTGGTCGGTAAAACTTCCCGCTCTGGTCGCCGCATCCAAAGATGCGCATGTCACCAATATTTCCGGTGTGCCTTCATGGTTTCTTACTGTGGCAAAAGAGATAATCAAGGCAAAAGGGGTGGAGACACTTTCCGAGGCATGGCCCGATCTTGAGGTCTTCTTCCACGGCGGAATCTCTTTCGAGCCGTATCGTGAGGAATACAGACGTCTCACGGATTCGTCAAAGATGCATTTTCTTGAGAACTACAATGCCTCCGAAGGTTTCTTTGCCGTTCAGAACAATCCTGAAGACGAATCGATGTTGCTTACCATCGACAATGATATTTTCTATGAATTTATAAAAGTCGGAGCCGGTGATGCGCAGCCTGTGCCGCTATGGGAGCTGGAGAAGGGTGCGGTCTATGAGATGCTGATTTCGTCAAGCAACGGACTTTGGCGTTATCATACCGGAGACACAGTGCGCGTTTATGAAGTCTCTCCCGTGAAGATAAAGGTGGCTGGTCGCACCCGTTGCTTTATAAACGCCTTTGGTGAAGAACTGATGGAAGAGAATGCGGAGAGAGCGATTTCCGCCGTATGCAGTCAGACGGGAGCGTCTGTGGTGAATTACACAGCCGCCCCGGTGTTTGCGGAGGGTAATCGCAAAGGCAGGCATCAATGGCTTGTGGAGTGGGGTAAGCGCCCTGCCGACACATTGCGTTTTTCGACGCTTCTTGATGAGGAGCTTCGCAGACTTAATTCCGATTATGATGCCAAGCGTACAGGAACAATATTTCTTGATCCTCCGGAAATTGTGGATATACCGGCGGGTGTGTTCAACAGCTGGCTGCATTCCGTGGGTAACGGAAAACTCGGAGGGCAGCGTAAAGTCCCGCGTCTTTCAAACGACCGCAAGATCGCGGATGCGGTATTAGGCATTCTTTGCCGCCTTGATTTTTCTGATCTGGAAAAACAATAGGCTTGCGGTCACTATTGTAGCGGCAGTATCGCTTACCGGGAATGCCGCCCAGACACCGTTAAGACCCATATGCGGGGGTAGAATCAGAAGCATCGGAATCATAAAGATTATCTGACGCGTAAGTGAGAGGAAAATCGCCTTTCCAGCCATGCCAAGAGCCTGGAAGAAGTTTGTGGCGACAATCTGGAATCCGACCATCCAGAACATAATCGTGGTGTAGTGCAGACAATTAACGGCACATGTTATCTGCGCCTCGTCCTGCATGAACATGGATGCGATCTGTCGCGGGAAAACCGCCCCCACGATACTGCCTATTGTGGAGATTACCACCGCCGACCCTGCTGCGAGCCAGAGTGTGTGGAATAAACGGGAGTGTCTGCCCGAACCATAGTTGTAGCCTACAATAGGCTGCATTCCCTGGCATATGCCTATTATCACGAATACGAATATCGTGACGAATCTGTTGAACACCACGACTGCGGCAATCGCATTGTCACCGCCGTAACTGTAGAGCGTGTTGTTGATTATGGCGTTTATTCCCGAACCGGCTACATTTATAAGGAACGGAGCCATGCCGATATAAAGGACGCTTTTGATAACCCTCCATTGCAGACGGAAAGTTCCTTTGACGAAATGCAGAGTATTTTTTTTGTTGAAGAAATGGCTCATTACGAAGAATGCCGTTATAAGCATCGCAATGTCGGTGGCGATGGCGGCACCGCGTATTCCCCAGTGGAAACCGAAGAGAAACAGCGGGGCGAGAACAGCGTTGACTCCAGCTCCGATCATGTTTGTATACATCGCCTTTCCGGGGTAGCCTGACGCCCGCATCACATTGTTATAGGAAAATGTGAGATTCTGGAGAACACATCCCGGAAGCACCCACAGCATGAATTCCCTTGCGTAGGGGAGGGTGTTTGGTGACGCGCCGAACATTTTGAGTATGGGATCGATGAATATGGAAAACGCCCCTACGTAAGCGATGCCTATGATGAGAGTCAGCTGCACGCAGTTGCCGAGTATTGTCTCCGCCATTTTCTTGTCGTTCTGACCCAGAACAATACTTACACGTGTCGCCGCACCCGCACCGATGAGCATGCCTAAGGCGGTGACAAGTGTCATTACAGGAAAGGTGACAGCGATGCCGCTGACCACGTTGGGGTCATCGATGGCGTGCCCGATGACTATGGAGTCGATGATGTTGTAGATAGCACTGACAACAGTGCCCACTACAGCTGGAAGACTGTATTTCAGCAGTATCTTTCCGATGGGGGCTGTGCCCAGTTCGCGCAGTCGGTCAGTATTGCTTAAAGTAGCTGTAGCCATCTTGATTTATTTTTTATTGTGTATATTTTGCAAAATTACTCAATTTAATTCATGATTGAAAATTAATTATGTTAAGTAAGACCCCGTTTCCCAATATTTGTTAAGGTCTGGACTGCATATCTGAGCATATACGGAGGAATGAGTTCACTCTATTGCATAAATATAAAATTACGGAAATCTGCAAAAAATCAAAACAGGTGTCAGAACTCGTCTTGACTTATTTACGAAAGTTAAAATAATGATATTGTTGAAGTCAAGACGAGTTCTCAGACTCGGATTGTCAAATGACAAAATGTTAAAAACATGTCCGGGCACACGTGTTTGAGGAAAAAATCATTATTTTTGCGCAAGTATGACAATTCCTTTAAAACGATTGATATTTTCGGTTGTATTGTTTTGTATGTGTCTTGTGGCACGTGCGGACAAGGTTTTGGTTGATTCCCTTATGGATCAGCTGGAGGATGTCATTGCACACCGCGAGGTGTTTCTTGCAGCAAAAGAGAAAAGGCTTGAGGATCTGTATGCTGCGTTGAAGTCGGAGAAAGATGAACGTAAACGCTTCTATCTGTTGACAGATCTATATGTGGAGTATCATCCTTTTAATTCCGATTCCGCCTATAATGTCAGTCTGCGTCAGGAAACTCTGGCAAAGAGAATCGGAGATCCTGTTCTTGTCACAAATGCAAGGATGAACCGTGCAAATATACTCTGCACAACCGGTATGTACAGCGAGACTCTTGCCTTCATGGATACAATGAGGCTCTGTATGCTTCCCGAATATCTGCATCCCTATTATTATCATATAAAGCGCACTTTGTACGGACTTCTCGCCGATCACGCTGCATTCCCGGCAGAGAAACGGGAATATCGGATCAAGACAGAGATGTATCGCGATTCGATAATGAAGGTAAATGCTCCGTCATCTATTCCTTATGTGCTGACGAAGGCGGATGCTCTGAACAATTCCGGCAATCCGGCGGAGGCTGTAAGAGTGCTTAAAGGGTATCTTGAGGGGAAGGATATTTCCGTACATGAGCAGGCGATATGCGCATGGACACTTTCTGAATCATACGGTTTGCTCGGAGAGCGTGACGCACAGAAAGTGCAGCTTCTGATTTCTTCCATATCCGATCTGCGGTCAACGGTCAGGGAATATGTCTCATTGCGGCAACTGGCACTCCTTCTTTATGAAGAGGGCGATCTGAACCGTGCGTATGATTTCATGAAAATAGCCCTTGAGGATGCCACTGCCTGCAACGCCCGTCTGCGCATAATCGAGCTGAACAATTCCTATCCGATGATAAATGCGGTCTATATCGATACCGTGCAGAAACAGAAGATGGAGCTGAAGAAAACGATAATCATAATTACAGTGCTGATATTGCTGTTGGTGCTGCTGATGGCTTATCTCCTCAAGCAGATGCGCCGCATAAGCAGGGCGCGTAAGGAAATAGAAGTGGCATATGACAGGCTTAATGAACTGACAGACAAGCTTAAATCTTCCAATGAGAAACTAAGCGAGGCAAACAATGCCATAGCGGAGAATTCGGAACTTAAAGAGGTGTATATAGGGCGTTACATGGAGCAGTGTCTGGGATATATAGAAAAAATCGACAGTTATCGCAAGTCGGTAGGAAAGCTTCTTAAATCCGGTAAACTTGAGGAACTTAAGAAACTTGTCAAGTCAACATCAATGACGGATGACGAGCTGAAACTTTTCTACGACAGCTTTGACAAGACGTTCCTCAATCTGTTCCCGACATTTGTGGAGGATTTCAACGCCCTGTTGTTGCCGGAAGAGGCTATAGTGCCCAAAAAAGCCGGAACCCTCAACACCGAGCTGCGGATCTTCGCCTTGATAAGGCTCGGAATAACCGACAGCGACAAGATCGCAAAATTCCTGCGTTACTCCCTGACCACAATATACAACTATCGCACCAAAGTGCGCAACAAAGCCCTCGGAGACAGAAACCGTCTCGAAGCTGAAATCCAGAAAATCGGACGCTGAAGGTCTCCGGAAAGCCGTCTGTATCCGTAAAAACATGCGTGTTTTTACTTGGGAATCACTACCAAATCAAACGTTATAAATAATATTAACCCTGTGATAATCAGTTAACTGGTTGTTTATTCAACTATATTTTCAATATAAGGCATTGATATTGCATTTTTATCTCTATATCTTTGCAAGTAAGTTGTAGCGAGAGGTATCGCAGGCCTGCGCCTCTTGCCGGCAATCTGACTTAACCATGAAATTAATTCTTTCAAAAGCGAAATGACAAAAAGTAACAGAACGCTTCAGTGTCTTTTCCTGATTATGATGCTTGTGTGCGGCATAGGCTTTGCAAATGCCCAGCAGCTTGCAGTCAGCGGGACGGTCACTGACCACACGGGTGAGCCCCTTATAGGAGTCACCGTGACAGTTTCGGGCACAAAGACAGGTGCCATTACCGACATTGACGGTAAATACAGTATTCAGGCTGATGCCAAGGGAAAACTCAAATTCTCGTATGTAGGATATGACACTCTTGAGGAATCCGTAAAAGGGAGAAGTGTCATAGATGTAGTGATGAAAGAGAATTCGGAGATGCTAAATGAAGTGGTAGTGATCGGTTACGGCACTATGGACAAAAAAGAGCTTACATCCGCAATCTCACACGTAGGAGAGAAAGACTTCCTTTCAGTCAGTTCTCTCGACCCATCGATGATGATTCAGGGTAAAGTGCCAGGTGTGTCGATCACAAACACCGGTGCCGGAGACCCGAACAATCAGGCAAGTATTCAGATAAGGGGTGTCTCGTCGCGTGCGGCAGGTCTCGGTCCGCTGATCGTGATAGACGGTGTGCCGGGCGGAAACCTGACCAATATCAACCCCAACGACATAGCGTCTTTCGACATACTCAAGGATGGTGCGGCGTCAGCCATATATGGTACTCGCGGTTCAAACGGTGTTATTCTGGTAACAACCAAGAAAGGAAGCAAAGACGGAGCGACCCACACATCATATTCAGGCACATTCGCATGGGATGTGATAAACAAAGAGCTTGACATGATGAGCGCGCAGGATTATCGCGATGTCCGCCTCGGCTGGGGAGACCGCGGCGTTGACCTCGGCGGCAACTATGACTGGCTCGATGGAGTGACACGCACCGGTTTCTCCATGCACCACACACTCACAGTTAGCGGAGGCAACGAACGAAGCAACTACCGCGTGAGTGCTGATTACCGTGATGCCAACGGTATCGATCTCCGCTCGAACCGCGAGGAGTATGGAGCGCGTGCTTCGGTTTCGCATACCACAAAAGGGGGACTCTTCACTGTGCAGCTCAATGTGGCTCCCCGCATCATATATCGCGACAATGCCGACTGGGGCGTTTTCAAAGACGCGCTTGAGGCGAATCCCACAACACCGCTGATGAATCCCGAAAACCAGGCGCAGTATTATAATTTCAACGGTCAGGTTGTCGGCAGCAACCCGGTTGAACGCCAGGTGCTCGAAACCAATCATTCCGACACCAAGCTTCTGGACTGGGACGGCACTCTGAAACTTAATCTCCTTCCCCTGTTCGCTAAGAATGGAGACAGTGCCCATAATCTCAGCACTCAGATCATGTTTGCAGACCATCAGTATAGCAACAACGACTCATGGTTCAGACCCTCGACAAGCACCGAATGCATAAACAACGGTCATGAGGGAGAGGCAAGCCGCAGCTACAGCAAAGACCGCCAGTATATCCTTGAGTGGCTGACAAACTACAGTACCCGCATAGCCGACCGCCACAACATCAAGGCGATGATCGGATATTCCTACCAGTATACCCAGTCTTCAGGCTTCAACGCATATAACAAGGACTTCCCCAACAATGGTCTCGGTGCCGACAACCTCGGTTCAGGCGAATGGGCGAAAGAGGAGGGAGAAGTGATGATGGGCAGTTACAAGAACGATTCTAAACTCATCTCGTTCTTCGGGCGCGTAAGCTACGATTACGAAGGCAAATACCTCTTCACCGCCTCTTTGCGTCATGAAGGTTCCTCAAAGTTCGGACATAACCACAAATGGGGTAACTTCCCGGCGGTTTCAGCCGGATGGCGTATATCTCAGGAGAATTTCATGAAAGACGTGACATGGGTCAACGACCTCAAAATCCGTGCAGACTATGGTGTGACCGGAAATCAGGACTTCGGAAGTTATAACTCCATCAACACCATGAGCGGCTTCGGATATTATTATTACAACGGCAAATATTTCCAGGTGTGGGGACCGGGAAAGAATGTCAATCCCGACCTCAAGTGGGAGAAGGGGAAGAACTGGAACGTAGGTCTGGACTTCTCGTTGCTTGACAATCGTATCTACGGTTCGCTCAACTACTTCAACCGCACGCAGCAGGATCTGCTCGGAAACTATAATGTACCCGTTCCCCCGAACATCCATGAATCAACGTTTGTAAATGTGGGAACAATGAAGAACACCGGCTTTGAGTTCGACCTCAACTTTAATGTTGTGGACAACGGCAGGTTCTCATATGATTTCGGAGTGATAGGCACTGTCATGAGCAACAAGTTCGTGAACTTCAGTAATTCACGCTATGTGGGTCAGGACTATTATCTTGAATGCGGCACTCAGGATCCCTACCCCTACTATTACCTGCAGCGTATAGAAAAGGGGCAGCCTGTCGGCAATTTCTACATGTGGCGTTACGCCGGAATAACTTCAGGCGGCGAATGGCTTGTCTATGACAAGGACGGTGACATAATCCGTGCCTCGCAGGCTACCGAGGAAGACAGATGCATCGTAGGCAACGGTATGCCTAAGTTCACCCTTTCCACAACCCATAATTTCCGCTATCGCAATTTTGACCTCTCGCTTTTCTTCCGCGGAGCATTCGATTATGACATCTTCAATATTCATGATTTCTATTACGGCACACGTAATTTCACCGGAAACGTATTGAAGAAGGCATATGGAAAGAATTTCGATGTGTCTCCAAATGCAGCTCCCATCGTGAGTGACTTCTTCCTTGAGAGGGGGGATTATTTCAAACTCGACATGGTTACACTCGGATACACATTCAATTTCCCCAATTGCCGGTTCCTCAGCAAACTGAGAATCTACGGCACGGTCAAGAATGTGTTCACGCTCACACGCTTCAGCGGTGTGGATCCTTCGACCTATCAGGTCAACGGTCTGACTCCCGGCGGTCAGGGCTCTCGTTCCTACTATCCCTCCACCCGTCAGTTCATAGCCGGTCTGACCCTCGATTTCTAACAGATATCTAAAACAGGAAAAATGAAATTTCTATATCATATAGCAGCCGCGGCATCGCTTGCGATGCTGTCGGGATGCACCAATCTTGACGAAACTCTCTACGATCAGGTTGGCTCAGAGAACTATTATAACACCAAGATGGATGTGATACGCGCCACATTCCGTCCCTTCGAGCATGCGTTCTGGAGCATAGGCAGCCGTCATGTGCTCAACGAACTCACCGCTGACCAGCTCATTACCCCGACTCGCGACGGATGGTGGTATGACGGCGGCAAATGGGAACGCCTGCACTATCACACCTGGACTGTCGATGACCTCGGCGAGGCTCAGACGGAATGGAACGGATGTTATCAGGGAATCATGCAGTGTAATCTTGTGATCGAGGATCTCAGCCGTTTCACTCCCGAAAAGTTCGGTTTTACGGATATCGAGTTCAACAACCTGAAGGCACAGTGCCGCGCATTGAGAGCATGGTTCTATCTTCGTCTTCTTGATGCTTTCCGAAATGTACCCCTTGTCACTACCTACAGCGACATGCCCAACGAGCCGCAGGCGGATCCTGCCGTGCTTTTCTCCTTTATCGAGAATGAACTCAAGGACTGCACCAGACTTCTTGTGAGGAAAGACGGTCTCGGCACCAACGCCTCTATTCAGGGTCAATGGACACAGGCGGCAGCCGCCTCTCTGCTGGTGCGCCTCTATCTGAACGCCGAGGTATACACAGGCTCCGAGCGTTATTCAGACTGTGCTGTCGTCGCTCAGGATATTCTTGACGGCGTATATGGCGATTACAGGCTTGCAGACAGCTGGGATGCCGCTTTCGACTGGGACAACGACAGATGCGACGAGGTGATTTTCGGATTTCCCGCCTCGAAGGGCTATACACACTGGCATTATGACGGCGACACATATGCATGGACAGTTCCCGCAAAGGCGGCGGTGTTCTTCAATGATACCAAATCCGGTGTGGGACACAATACCAAATATGCCGCTTCACCGAGCTATGACCTCAATGGCGAACTTTATGACTACGAGCTTGGAATGCCGGTGCAGAATTTCCGTAAATATCCCGGCGATGTCCGCATGAAGTTCTATCGCAACCTCGGCAACAGCCGCAGAGAGGGAATGTTCCTTTTCGGATATCTGGAATACGTTGATCCTGAAACAGGCGCGACAAAACTTCTGCGTGCTCCGGAAGCTCCTTACGATCTTTATCTCCGCGATGCAGTGGGTAAATTCCAGGGTATGGCTCCCGACAAATGGCCTTCAGACAAAAACAGCGTGCTGATGAACGGAGACCATAATTCAGGATGGCATTTCGTGAAATATCCCTTCTATAGCGATGACGATCCCAACCAGCTCGAAAGCGATTATACGGAAATCCGTCTTCCTGAAGTTATCTATTCTCTGGCAGAGTGCAAGATGAGAAACGGAGACCTCACTGGAGCGGCGAAACTGTTGAACTCAGTTCGTAAACGCAATTATCCGCAGGAGAATCATAACAATGTGCTTTACTCTCCCGAAGGCAACGCAAGATTCGATGAGAAAGAGATGCTTGCCGAATGGGGTAGGGAATTTTTCGCGGAAAGCCGTCGCCGCATCGATCTCGTGCGTTTCGGCAAGTTCAATTCCGGAAAATGGTGGGACAAAAATCCCGATGCCGACAATCATACGGCGATATTCCCGATAACAAGAAGCATACTCAATTCCAATCCTGATCTCGTGCAGAACCCCGGATATGGCAGATAATGATCTTATAAATTGCAAATCATGAAAATAAAGAACATATTTAAGATATTCTTACTGTTGCTCCTGACCTCGGGAGCCGCAGGATGTGAAGGGGAGAAAGACCACATAATCATCGACGGCAATCTTCCCATAAAGACTCCGACATTATATCTTGTGGGAGATGCGACTCCGAACGGATGGAGCATCGATGCCCCCACGCCGATGACTCCGACAAAAGAAGACCCGCTTGTCTTTGTATGGGAAGGTCCTCTTAATGCCGGAGAGATGAAACTGTGTCTTGCCACAGGAAGCTGGGACAATCCCTTTATCCATCCGATGGTTGCCGGAGATGAGATTACAAAAGATGGAATCCGTGAAGCGGAGTTCGACATGTATGCAGGTGATCCCGATAAAAAATGGAAAGTTGTGGATGCCGGAATATACAGCCTGTGTTTCGATCTGCGCAACTGGACCATGTCGGCTTCCTATGTCAGAGAACAGGATGCTCCTGTAGTGGAACCAATAGAGGCAGACGCATTGTATATGGTCGGAAGCTCGACTCCCAATGAATGGAATATCGACAATCCGACAGAGCTTGAGAGAAAGTCGGATTACGTGTTTGTCTACGAGGGTCCCCTGGCAGAAGGCGAGATGAAAGCATGCACCACGACAGGCAGCTGGGATGTGCCGTTTGTGCGTCCCGCGGCAAACGGTTGCAAGATTGGCAAGGACGGAGTGGCAGAGGAAGGTTTTGTATATACTACCGGTCCGGATAACAAATGGGTTGTGGAGACATCCGGTATATATCGTATTACCTTCGACCTCGCGAAATGGACAATAGTCGCCGAATATCTCGAAGATTTTGCTCCGGCTCCCAAACTGTTCATGATAGGTGAGGCTACTATTGGGGGATGGAGTTGGGACAACGCGACTGTTGTGGAGGCAAATCCCGACAATCACAATCTCTTCGTATGGGAAGGAGAGTTGTCGAGGGGTTCTCTGAAAGCGAGTCTTGAGAAAGACTTTAACGCTCCTTTCTATCGTCCCTCTTACGGAGGATGCGAGATCTCCGAATCAGGAGTGGCTTCAAACAAAATGGTGCACACCACAAGCCCTGACGACCAGTGGATGGTGGTTGCCGCCGGAAAGTACCGCCTTACTTTCAATATCGCTGACATGACATTCGATGCCGTATATCTCGATGCATCCGTTGCAGCTCCGGCTTTGTATATGATTGGCTCGGCGACTGCCGGAGGATGGAGCCTTGACGATGCGACGGAGTACACACCGACAGTGGGCGTGGAAGGTGAATACACATGGACGGGAACCTTAAAGACCGGCACATTCAAACTTTGCACGGAGAAGGATTTCAGCGCGCCGTTCTATCGTCCGTCATCCTCGGGTTGCACAGTGTCGAAAGCGGGTGTTTCCGCTCCCGATGTTGTCTACACCACCGGTCCCGATGACCAGTGGGAAGTGACTGAAGAGGGTGTGTATACCATTACCATCAATATTAAAGACATGACAATCAAGGCTGAAATGCAGAATTGATAAATTTAAAGCTAATATGAAAAAGATGAATATAATAACAATGGCTGTCGGGGCGGTGTTGCTGGCATCTTGCTCGGATACCATCGAAATGCGCCGTCCTCCCGTATATGAACTTCCGGAACTGCCCGTGGTGGAGGATATACACACATACAAGGCGCCTCTCTACTGGAGCATATATGAATACTGCTACACCCAGGAACAGGCAGGTGTCAGCAATTCGGATATGGATTTTACACCCGAACAGTGGGACGAGGTCATCGACTGGGTGGCAAGGGAACTGAAGCCTTATGGCTACGATATGGTCTGCACGGACGGTTTTATTCCCATGGAGGCAAAGGATGCCTCGGGATATATGACTCATTACGGCTCGATGTCTCTCAAGGATCTTGTGGCAAAATGCAAGGCGAAAGGACTCAGGGTGGGTGTCTACGACAATCCCCTCTGGATCCACGGTCCGCGTGAGACGAAAATAGAAGGCACTGATTATACTTTCGGCAATCTGTATTACAATGGCTCTGTCGACATCCTGAATCCTTCTGCCGAGAACATGTGGTTCAACTGGGTCGTTGCCGAGAATCCCGGCGCACGCGAATATATCGACGGTTTCTTCAGGCATTATGCGGAGCTGGGCATAGATTATATCCGTATGGACTTCCTGTCGTGGTATGAAGACGGCAAAGATCGCAATATCGGTGTGGTTGGTCATGGATACGGACATGAAAGCTATGCGCGCGCCCTCAACTATATCGCAGAGTCGGCAAAGAAATACGGCATATTCACATCGTTGGTAATGCCCCATCTTTACGGTGATGCTGCGGTTGAGTCAAAATATGGGAACATGGTGCGCATTGTCGCCGATACCGCCGGAGGCGGCTGGTGGCACTGCTCGTCGTGCGACCGTGGAAAGTCATACACCACATGGCCTAACTGCATGAACATGTTCGACGGTTTCACTTACTGGTCTCACATCGCAGGACGCGGCAAGGTGATTCTTGACGGTGACTTTATCCGTCTGAACACCTTCGGCAGCGATGCCGAACGCGAGACAGTGGTGTCGCTCCAGCTCATGGCTGGCGGTCCGGTGACAGTCTCAGACAGACCGTCGACAATCGGCAATCTCGTAAGTTTTTATACAAACACCGAGATGCTGGCGTTGAACGCAGACCGGTTTGTAGGCAAGCCTCTGAGCGACAAGCTTAATGATGCAAACAACCGCATATGGTACGGCACAATGAGCGATGGAAGCCACGTGATCGGATTGTTCAACCGTGATGACAGTGCGGCTTCAATATCAGTCAATCTGTCTGATCTCGGTATTTCCGGAGAGTGGAACATGCGCGACCTCTGGCGCCATGCCGACGAAGGGAAGGCACCAGCGACCATAACCGCTCAGATTCCAGCTCACGGATGTAAAATTATCAAACTGACCAAATAAGTTGATTGAAAATGAAATATAGCAAACTCGCAGCTGTGCTGGCTGTCGCTTCGGGGATGTGTGTTGTTCCTCAGGATGCATACGGAGCGGAAATCACATCACCCTCTGGAACTGTCAAATTGAAGGCAGATGTGGTCGACAGCGTGCCTGTATATTCTATCGAATACAAGAACAAGAAAGTGGTGCTTCCCTCGAAACTTGGTTTCGAACTTGCCGACGGACCCGATATGATGGACGGCTTCAGGCTCATTGACACATCGGTCTCAAGTTTTGATGAGGTGTGGCAGCCGGTATGGGGTGAAAACAGTCACATCCGTAACAATTACAATGAACTTCTGATGCGTCTCGACCAGCCGGAGCATTACCGCAAAATGAATATACGTTTCCGGGTATATGACGATGGTGTCGGATTCCGTTACGAATTTCCGCAGGAGGGGGTTCTCAATTATTTCATCATAAAGGAGGAACACACTCAGTTCGCCATGAACGGCGACCACACCGCATGGTGGATAGCCGGCGACTACGACACGCAGGAATATGACTATACCGAGTGCCGTCTGTCGGAAATCAGAGGTAAGATGAGCGAGGCGATATGCAGCAACGCGTCGCAGACTCTCTTCTCGCCCACAGGTGTACAGACTGCATTGCAGATGAAGACAGACGACGGTCTTTATATCAATATACATGAAGCGGCGTTGGTGGATTATTCCTGCATGCATCTGAATCTTGATGACAAGAACATGGTGTTTGAATCGTGGCTCACTCCCGATGCGCAGGGAAACAAAGGACATATGCAGTCGCCTTCGCATACGCCCTGGCGTTCGGTCATGATATGCGACAATGCGTGTGATGTGCTTGCCTCCAACCTTATTCTCAATCTGAACGAACCGTGCGCCTACGATGACACATCCTGGATCAAGCCGGTGAAATATGTGGGAGTATGGTGGGAGATGATCGCCGGTCCCAAGGAGTGGAGCTACACATCTGATCTTCCGTCCGTCAAACTCGGCAAACATGACTATGCTTCGGTGAAACCTCACGGCAAACACTCGGCGAACACCGCCAATGTGAAGAAATATATCGACTTCGCAGCAGAACACGGCTTCGACCAGGTGCTTGTGGAGGGGTGGAATGTCGGCTGGGAAGACTGGTTCGGGCATTCGAAGGATTATGTATTCGATTTCCAGACACCTTATCCCGACTTTGACCTCGAAGGACTTAACGCCTACGCTCAGTCCAAAGGTGTGCGCCTGATGATGCACCATGAGACTTCGGCGTCTGTGCGCAATTATGAGAGGCATATGGACAAAGCATACAAGCTGATGAACAAATATGGTTACAATTCCGTGAAGAGCGGGTATGTGGGAAACATGATTCCCCGCGGAGAACATCATTACGGACAATGGCTTGTCAACCACTACCTTTATGCCGTGACCGAAGCCGCAAAACACAAAATCATGGTCAACGCCCATGAAGCCGTGCGTCCCACTGGACTCTGTCGCACATATCCCAACCTGATAGGCAATGAAAGCGCACGCGGAACAGAGTATGAGGCGTTTGCAGGAAACAAGCCGTTCCATACGACAGTTCTTCCGTTCACGCGTCTTCAGGGAGGTCCTATGGATTATACTCCGGGTATATTCGACATGGATATGAAAGAGGTCAATCCCGATGGCAACGGTCATGTCAACAGTACAATTGCCCGCCAGCTTGCATTATATGTCACCATGTACAGTCCTCTTCAGATGGCAGCTGATGTTCCCGAGGTCTACAACCGCCATCTCGACGCATTCCAGTTTATCAAGGATGTGGCGGTAGACTGGGATGAAAGCCGTTATCTGGAGGCGGAGCCCGGTAGATATATCGTGGCGGCACGGAAGGCAAAGGGTGGGGATGACTGGTATGTCGGCTGCACTGCAAACGAAAACGGTCATCAGTCCACAATTTCCCTTGATTTTCTTGACAAGGATAAAAAATACGAGGCGGTTATATATGCCGATGCGCCAGACGCGCATTACGCCTCCAACCCGCATGCATATAAAATCGAGAAGAAAAAGGTGACATCAAAGAGCCGTCTGAAGATGAAGGCGGCTCCGGGCGGTGGCTATGCCATATCCATCAAGCCTATAGACAAGTAATACAGAATAAGGTAAAAAAAGATTGACAGAAAAAGAGACACCGTCGGCGGTGTCTCTTTTTCTGTCAATCTTTTTTGTCAAGAGTGGAATCACTCTTATGTTGTCTCCGGATTCAAATGGAATGAAATTGAACCTCAGGCGTCTGTAAATCTTCACTGCGGCATTTCAATGCCCGGAAGCGTTTACTCTTGAGTCGCATACAGGAAAATTAGGATTATTCGCATAAAAAAAATTGATTGTCGTCCCGACAACCAATCTTACGTTAACCTTAAAATCTAATACCATGAAAAACTCAATGCAAAATTATAAAATTTTTCTGATATATGCTATATAACATCAAAAATAATTTGCTTTTTAACATTCTTTAGTTTTTTGTATCGTTTTCTTCAGGTTGACGTGCACTTGATTTTATGGTCTGTCATATAAAAGATAAAAGAGACTGAATCGCATCTGCGATTCAGTCTCCTGATGTATTGGTTTTATCGGAGTCCTCAGAGAACTCCATTGATATTAATCCTCACGGTTGCGGGGTGTGAAGGTGCGGGGACCATGGTCTCCATCGCGGCGGGGTGCTCTGGGTCCTCTGTCTCCATCGCGGCGGGGTCCGCGTTCGAAGTTACCTCTGTCTCCATCGCGACGTGGTCCGCGTTCGAAGCCTGCTCTGTCACCTTCGCGACGTGGTCTGTCTTCGCGGCGGGGACGTGCCTCACGTTCTACATATCCTTCGGGCTTGGGCGTGAGAACACGCATTGAAAGGCGGTATTTGCCGGTTTTCTTGTCAATCTCAATGAGTTTGACTTTTACTTTGTCGCCCTCTTTCAGACCGCTTGCCTCCATGTTGTCAAGGCGATCCCATGAAATTTCGGAGATGTGGAGGAGTCCGTCGCGACCGGGCATGAATTCGATGAATGCACCGAAGTCGAGAATCGAACGGACGGTACCGTCGTATACCTCGCCTTCTTCGGGTTGGGCGACGATCGCTTTGATTTTGGCGAGAGCCGCGTCAATGCTGCTCTTGTCTTTAGATGCGATCTCCACTTTGCCGATGCCGAGTTTCTCGTCTTCATCGATAGATATGACAGTGCCGGTCTCTTCCTGGATTCCCTGAATGACTTTACCCTGCGGTCCGATTACTGCACCAATCATCTCCTTTGGTATCTCAAGAGTGACAAGGCGCGGAACATGTAGCTTGTAGTCTTCGCGAGGTGCGGGGATTGTCTCCTCTATGATGCCGAGAATGTGAAGTCTGCCCTGTTTTGCCTGCTCGAGTGCTTTGGCAAGAATCTCATAGCTGAGACCATCGCATTTAATGTCCATCTGGGTGGCAGTGATACCTTTTGTGGTTCCGGTCACTTTGAAGTCCATGTCTCCGAGATGGTCCTCATCACCGAGGATGTCGGAAAGAACTGCATATTTTACGGCTCCTTCGTCAGAGATCAGACCCATTGCGACACCGGCTACGGGGCGTTTCATGTGTACTCCGGCATCGAGCAGGGCAAGTGTGCCGCCGCAAACGGTTGCCATTGATGATGAGCCGTTTGATTCGAGGATGTCGGAAACAATGCGGCATGTATAGGGGAAATTATCCGGGAACATGCGCTTGAGGGCGCGGTGTGCGAGATTTCCGTGACCAACCTCGCGACGACCTACACCGCGCTGTGGACGCGCTTCGCCTGTGGAGAATGGAGGGAAGTTGTAATGGAGCAGGAAGCGCTCTTTGCTCTGGTTGAGCACATCGTCAACGATCTTCTCGTCAAGTGTAGTGCCGAGAGTGGCGGTTACAAGTGCCTGTGTTTCGCCACGGGTGAAGATTGCGGCGCCGTGAGGACCGGGAAGATAATCAACCTCCGCCCAGATGGGGCGGATCTCAGTGGTCTTGCGTCCGTCGAGACGAATGCCCTCGTCAAGCACGCAGCGGCGCATGGCTTCTTTCTCCACATCGTGGTAATAGCGTTTAACCATGGCTATGCGCTGGTCTTCTGTATAGTTCTCAAGCTGCTCTTCCGTCATTTCGGGAAGATTCTCGATATATTCCTCGCATATCGCCTTGAAAGACTCGTTGCGCCAGTGTTTATCGGCAGAGCCTGTGCGGGCGATCGCATATGCCTTGTCGTAGCATTTGGCATGAACGTCGGCGCGAAGTGCGTCATCGTTTACTTCGTGGCAGTATTCGCGTTTTACTTCCTTGCCAGCCTCTTTTACAAGCTCCATCTGTGCCACGCAGTGCTTCTTGATTTCTTCATGCGCAACCTTGAGGGCTTCGAGAAGTTCAGCTTCGGAAACTTCATCCATTTCGCCTTCCACCATCATGATGTTATCGTATGTGGCACCGACCATCAGTTCGATGTCGGCACGCTCCATCTGGGAGAAAGTGGGGTTGATCACCCATTCGCCGTCGACACGCGCCACGCGAACTTCGGAAATGGGTCCGTTGAAAGGAATGTCGCTTACTGCGAGCGCCGCAGAGGCGGCAATGCCTGCCAATGCATCGGGAGCATCGTTTTCATCAGCCGAGTAGAGAGTGACGTTTACGAAAGTCTCCGCATGATAGTTGTCGGGGAAGAGAGGACGGAGAACGCGGTCAACCAGGCGGGAGGTCAGAATCTCGTAGTCGCTGGCGCGTCCTTCGCGTTTAAGGAAGCCTCCGGGGTAACGGCCGATGGAGGCGTATTTCTCTTTGTATTCCACTGTGAGGGGCATGAAGTCAACGCCCTCGCCGGCTTCTTTTGCCGAACATACGGTAGCGAGGAGCATAGTGTTGCCCATGCGCACCTCCACCGCTCCATCCGCTTGCTTGGCAAGCTTGCCTGTCTCGATCGTGATCTCACGTCCGTCGGGCAGAGCGATGGTTTTTTTGAATGTCTGTAACATAAAATTCTTTATTGTTTTTCTTCGCGTTTGCGTAAATTTTTACAAAGTTAGCAATTTAATTCCACATTATTAAGGGATTCTTCGTATATTTGCAGTCACAATTCAAAAAAGATTTAAAAAAAATTTAATTATTCAATTTTTCCAAACGAAATTTTCTAAGATATGAAAATTATTGACATTTTCCATAAAATCCTTTTTCTCTCTCTTCCTGTGATGGTTCTTGCCGGTTGCGGTGAACCGAAATTCAAGGTGTCAGGAGAAGTTGAGGGAGGAGCTGACCGTTCGCTGGTGCTCGAAAAATCAGACTTTTACGGGCGCTGGATTCCGGTTGACTCCGTCAGAATCAAATCTTCAGGCAAATTTGAAATGGAGTCTGACGCGCCTGCTTCTCCGGAGATATACCGTCTGTCGCTTGATGGAAAATTTATCTATTTTCCGGTTGATTCCATAGAAAGCATAACTGTTGATTCTCCTGCCGCGAATTTCGGTTCCGATTTCACAGTGGGCGGTTCGGAGCAGGCTGCCAACCTTGCGGCGTTCGAGAAGGAACTCATGGCGCTGGATTTCGCGGATGAGGCAAAACGGGATGAGTTCAAGAAGAGTGTCTACAACAAATATCTCAAGGATTCTCAGGGCGGTATAATAGGTTATTATGTGCTTACAAAGATAGTTGACGGGAAGCCGCTTTATGATCCGGCTTCCGCTTCGGATGCAAAATATTACGCCGCTGTCGCGACTGCCTTCGATCAGTTCCGTCCCAATGACCCTCATGCGGGAATGTTGCGTGATGTCAGCCTTCAGGCATTGCGCCGCCGCAATGCCGGGCAGGGGAAGACACGAGTGGTTGAGGCGGAGGAGATAACGATGATCGACATCGATCTGCCCAATGAGAACGGCAAAAATGTGAAGCTTTCAGACGTCGCGGGTAAAGGGAAAAAGACGGTTTTGATTTTCAGTATGATGAACCAGCCTGAATCTCCTGCCCTGAATATCGCGCTTTCCGAATTGTTTGACAATTTCGGCGGTAATGTGGCTTTCTATCATGTTTCTTTTGACGCAGACCAGTATGCCTGGAGGGATGCGGCACGCAATCTTCGCTGGACCACAGTTATAGATCCGGCGGGAATGACTTCCGACGCGCTTCGTTCTTATAATGTCGGTTCCATGCCAGTTTTCTTCATATATACGGCAGACGGTCAGCTTGCAGACCGCGCGCAGAGTGTGGCTGAACTCCGTGAGAAACTTTAAACGGAGATCGCGACAACTTCTTATAATTACTGAAGATATGGACTGGAAAGATATGCTGTCTCACCTTAGAGACGAATTGCCTCAGGCGGAGGAGTCTGCGGAGGAGACGGCTGATGAGATCCGTGCGGAAAAACAGGGACTGAAGAAGGAAACAATCCGCATAGTCGTGGAGAAAAAAGGTCGCAAGGGTAAGACCGCCACGATAGCGGAGGGTTTTACTTGTGATGACGATGAGCTGGGGGAGGTGGCGTCAAAAGCCAAACGGCATCTTGGTGTCGGCGGAAGCGCGAGGGGCGGTGAAATTCTGATGCAGGGTGAATGCCGTGATCGACTTGCCGCATTTCTACGCACGCTCGGTTATGCCGTAAAATAACTCATGGCAAAAGAAACAGACCATTGATTATATAAACGACTTATGACAAACGACAAACCGCGGCTCTTGCGGACCACGGTTTGCGAGAAAGGCTCCGACTCTCGTAGGAGCCTTTCCTCTTCGATTAAGGTCAAAATAATAATCAATTACCCTGTTGCTTGCATGCTTATAATGATTCTGTCATTATCTGTGTAAAACGTAAGTCGTTGGAAACCTACCGGGGAACATTAGTCCCCGATGCAAAATTACATAAGACTATTTTCTTTGCAAAATTTTTCATATTGTTATAAAACATACTTTTACAATCAGATATGCGGCAATCGACTGAATCGCTTCCGGATTCTGTCCGGATTCAGTTTGTCAATTATTTTTCTTCAACCCGATAAAATTCGTTATATTTGTGATTGTATTCGAATGACAAGCGGACGGAATCGGTTCCTTTGCTTGGAATGACATTACTGCATATAATAACATTAATGCACAGATGCTGAATTTAGATAAGTTTATTGCCGAATGTGTGACGGAGCGTCCACGTTCGATGTTTATTGACGATATTGATGCCAACCGTGACGTGCTTTCGCGTGAGATATGCGGAAAGAGAGTGCTTGTGATCGGTGGCGCCGGTTCGATCGGTTCCTCTTTTATAAGAGCGTTGCTCCCTTTCAGACCGTCGAAGCTCGTTGTGGTGGATCTTAACGAGAACGGACTTGCGGAACTGACGCGTGACCTGCGTTCTACCGAAGGTATGTATGTGCCCGGCGATTTTGTCACATATACCATGGATTTCGATTCAAAGGTATTCCGTAGGATATTCCGTGAGGAAGGAGGGTTCGATATTGTCGCCAATTTCTCGGCGCATAAGCACGTGCGTTCGGAAAAAGACAGAAATTCGGTGCAGGCATTGCTTGAGAACAATGTGGTGAAGGCGGCGGGATTGCTTGAACTTCTCGCTTCCAGACCTCCGCGACATTTCTTCTGTGTCTCGACCGACAAGGCAGCCAATCCTGTCAATATAATGGGTGCGAGCAAGCGGATAATGGAGGATCTGATCATGGCATATGCCGACAGATTCAAGGTTACTACAGCGCGTTTTGCGAATGTTGCTTTCTCTAACGGCTCTTTGCCCGCCGGTTTTGTGGAGAGAGTGATGAAAAGGCAGCCGATAGCGGCGCCGGAGGATGTGTTGCGTTATTTTGTTTCACCTGAGGAGAGCGGACAGATCTGTCTGCTTGCATGCGTTCTCGGAAGAAACGGAGAGGTTTTTTTTCCGAAACTCGGCGAGGAAAAAATGATGCGGTTCTCGACAATCGCCGACCGTTTCCTGCGCTGTCTCGGTTATGAGCCGAGGAGATGCGGATCTGATGAGGAGGCAAAGCGTTTTGCCGCAACGATGCCGGAAGATACCAGAGAATGGCCAGTGGTATATTTCCGCAGCGATACAACCGGAGAAAAAGATTTCGAGGAGTTTTTTGTCGAGGGAGAATCCGTGGACATGGCTCGTTTCGCCGCGCTCGGTGTGATTTGCGAGTCTTGCAGACGCAGTGCGGACGAGGTGAGAGAGTTTATCGGTGAACTGGAGGGAATTTTCGACAACCCCGGATTCACAAAAGAGGATATTGTAAAGGTACTAAAAGAATTTCTCCCTAATTTTGAACATGAAGAGAAAGGGAAGAATCTTGACCAGAAAATGTAGAATATTGTTATGAAGAAAGCTAATTATCTGATAACCATATGTGCCCGGGGCGGTTCAAAAGGTATTCCCGGAAAGAATATCAAGGAGATAGGGGGTAAGCCTCTGCTTGTTTACACTGCGGAAGCGGCTCTTGAGTATGTGCGGAAGCATCCGGCGGATATTGTGTTGTCAACAGACTCTGAGGATATCAGAAGGGTTGGTGCCGAAGCTGGTGTGCCGACAGATTACGAGAGACCGGATTTTCTTGCCGATGATGTCTGCGGAAAACCGGAGGCAATCAAGGATGTCATGCTCTATGCAGAGAAACATTACGGCAAGAGATATGATTATGTGATTGACCTTGATGTCACTTCCCCGATACGTACGCTTGAAGACATAGAGAAGTGTGTGGAGATGATTGCCGCCAACGATGATGCGCTTACAATCTTTTCAGTGAGTCCGTGCGGCAGAAATCCTTATTTCAATCAGGTGGAGGAGAGTGAAGACGGTTATTGCCATGTGGTGATAGACGGTAAATTCACAACCCGTCAGGGCTCTCCGAAGGTTTATGACATCAATGGCTCGATATATGTATATCGCCGTGAGGCTCTTGATTGCGAGAATCCCCGTGCGGTCACACCGCGTTCTATCATTTATGTGATGGATCACATTTGTTTTGACCTTGACGAGCCGCTTGATTATGAATATCTCGCCTATCTCGTCGAAAGCGGGCGCCTAAAACAGCTTCTTAAGAAGTAAGAAGTCGTTTTACGGATTATAGAGGTCTTTGTTGCGGTAATCGAGTATTTCAGTTGCCGCGCGAAGAGCCTCTTTTGCTTTGCCTGAGGGATTGATTTCGATGGCGGCGAGGTAGTCGTTTATGGCGAGTGATCGTTTGCCGGCTCCCCAGTGTCTCATTCCGCGTGCTGTGAGTGCCTCATCGTCGTCGGGGTTGTCTGCTATGTATTGTGTCAGTGTCTCCACCGCTGTTTCATAAGATGCGGTGCGGAGTTCTTTTTTTAACTGGTCGAGTGTCATGTCTGCTTTTATTGAGTATTGTCACAATGTTATACGTGATGAAGCGACAGGCGACTGCATGAATAGGGTTGCGAGTGAGTCGAATTTATCGGGGCTCTCTGTTGTCAGAAACTCAACTGAGCCCTCTTTTGTGCATTCCCTTTCCATTGCCGGGTGTCTGCGAAGGTAGTCGGCGAGACTTTCCGCCACGAGTTCTCCCTGCGGAAGTATTCTGACATTCTGCGGTGTGTACTGTCTGATTTTGTCAAGTAGCAGCGGATAGTGCGTGCAACCGAGTATCAGCGTGTCTATGTCCGGGTCGGCAGTCATGCACTCATCCACATATTTTTTGACAAAGTAGTCGGCTCCCGGTCCGTCGGCTTCTCCAGTCTCGACGAGTGGAACCCACATGGGACAAGCTTTTTCGGTTATGCACATTCCGGGATAGATTTTCTCTATTTCCATGGCGTAGGAATGGCTCATTACAGTGCCGGGTGTCGCAAGAAGTCCGATATGTCTTGTTAGCGATACTTTGCCGAGTATCTCTACAGTAGGGCGGATCACACCGAGCACGCGGCGGTCCGGGTCGGTTATAGGCAGGACATGCTGCTGGATAGTGCGGAGAGCTTTTGCCGATGCAGTGTTGCATGCGAGTATGACAAGATGACATCCTCGGCTGAACAGTTCCTCGACCGCCTGACGTGTGAATTCATATACAATGTCGAAACTGCGCGTGCCATAGGGGGCGCGTGCGTTGTCACCGAGATAGAGATAGTCATAATCCGGCAGTCTCCTTCTGATTTCCCGTAGGATCGTCAGACCTCCGTAGCCGGAATCGAAAACGCCTATCGGACCTGGTTTGGCTGGATACATTTCGTGAGGTGTGAATGTTTGCGACAAGGGAAAATAAAAGCGAAGTCTGTCGGACTTCGCTTTTATTTTATTTTGTATGTGTCTTATTTCAGTCCTAATTTGGCTTTGACGAGCGGAGTGATGTCGTCAACAGGAGAAGCGTGGAAAAGAATCTGGTCAGGTGAGAATGCCTGAATGAGGCTGTAAGAGTTCTCACGTCCTACTGATTCGATTGCTTCCTTCATTTTTGTGGCGATAGGAGCCATGAGCTGTTGCTGCTGCTGGGCGATATCCTGATCGGCACTCTGCATGAAGCTCTGAATCTTCTGCTGATAGTCAGAGATCTCGCGTGTCTTGCGCTCGCGGATTGCGGGAAGCTCATCCTCTTTCATTTTCTGAAGCTCATCGACCATGCGTTTGTATTCGTCTTCAAGGCGAGTGAACTCATCCTGATATTTCTTCTGGATTTCAGTCAGTTTGGTCTGAGCGGCTGTTGTCTCGGGCATTGCCTGGAAAACTGCGTTGGTATCAACGATACCGATCTTGACTGTCTGTGCAGAGGCAAACATCGGAATAGCCACTGCTACGGCGAGTAAAATTTTCTTTAACATCTTTATTATTTGTATTTGTTATTTCTATTTCGCGGGATAACCGGTTCAACAGCCGTTCCGGCTATTTGAACGCAAAGATAGTTAATTTAACCAAATATGCAAAATCGGTCAGTGATTATTTGGAATATCCCAGCTTTGCAAGCACTTCGTTGCTCACATCTATACGGGGAGAGGCGAAGACGATGCTCTGTGAGGAAGCCCGGTCGAATATTGCCATGTAGCCTTTTTCTTCAGCCACCGCCTTGACAGCGTTGTAGACATCTTCCTGAATAGGCTGTACCAGCGACTGACGTTTTTTGTAGAGTTCACCCTCCGGACCGAAATATTTGTATCTGAGGTCTGTCGCTTCTTTCTCTTTTGCAACGATAGCCTCTTCACGTTTCTTTTTCTGGTCATCGGTGAGAAACACCATGTCAGACTGGTAGTTCTTATACATGGTCTCCGCTTCTTTTGAAACTTCGTTGACTTCCTTTTCCCAGCGTTGCGAAACCTGGTTCAACTGCTCGTTTGCCATTTCATACGATGGAACATTACGCAGGATATATTCCATATCCACGAGTGCGAACTTCTGGGCGGATGCGGCTGCAACTCCTGCAATCGCCAGACACAATGTGATGATTATCTTTTTCATACCGTCAATATCTTTTTGTCAATTAAGACATAAGGCATTTACAAAAGTTTAATGCTTTAACTCTTTTTAAAACTCCTGACCGAGGATAAAGTGGATCTGTGATCCTCCGCGCTGTCCCCATACCTTGTCGAAACCGTATGCCCAGTCGATGCCGAGGTAGCCGAGCACCGACAGATATACGCGGGCTCCGACACCGGCACTGCGTTTGAGGTTGAACGGCGAGAAGTCTTTCACATCATACCAGGCGTTGCCGGCTTCGGCGAATGCGATGGCGTATATGGTGGTTGACGGCTGGAGCAGGAAGGGGAAGTGGAGCTCAAGTGTGAATTTGCCGTATGCATATCCCTCGTAGCCTGATGGTGTGAACTGTCCGTTCTCGTAACCGCGCATGGAGATAGTCTCTGTGGCGTATGTATATGAGCCTGTCATGCCGTCGCCTCCGAAGTAGAAAGTTTCGAAAGGAGTCTTGATGTGTTTGTTGAATGAACCGAGGAGACCGAAGTCAGCGCGGGTCATCAGCACGAGTGTCCATTTGCCGTCAGGGTCGGTGAGTGGAGTGAATGTCTTGCTCTTGAAGCGAAGTTTCCAGTATTCGATCCAGCGGTAGAGCTTGCTGCGTGCTGCTTCACGAGACTCAGTGTCCTGATTGCTGTAACTTGCCTCTTCAGATAATTTCGCCCAGTTGCGTTTGCCGAAGAGTGATGCCGGAGGAGTCATTGTCAGGTCTACGGAGAACTGCGAGCCGCGGCGTGTATAAATCGGGTTGTCTATTGATGTGCGTGACAACGTCAGACCAAGAGTGAGAGAGTTCGATGTGCCGTTGCGCATGTAGTAGAGATAGTCCCAGTTCTTCAGGTAATACCAACGGTAGGCGAGCTGTGCCTGGAACTGGAAATAGTCGTCAGGCCAGTTCAGACGTGTTCCGAAGCCAAGGCTGACGCCGGCGAGCTGGAGCACTTTGTTGGGGTCGTATGCGTCCTGGATGGCATACTGGGAGTAGTTGGTGTTGTATGTATACTGGTTATAAATCGCATTTTGAAAAGCGTTTGCCCAGTTGTCGTTGTAGAAGCTTGAGTTGATACCGGTTGAGCGGCTGTAGTCAAGCGAGACAGAGAGTGAGTTGGGTCTGTTTCCGCCGAGCCAGGGATCGAAGAACGATATGTTGTAGCTCTGATAGTATTTGGCGTTGGTCTGGGCGGAAATAGAGAATGTCTGACCGTCGCCACGCGGAATGATGCCTTTGTATGCTCCGGGGTTGAAGAGATTCTTCATCGAGAAGTTGGAGAATGAAAGCGCCACTTGTCCTGTCACGCCGGTCTGTCCCCAGCCGAATGAAAGCTGCACCTTGTCGTTGGCTTTGGATTCAAGGTCGAACACAATGTCTACTGTTCCGTTGGCTTCATCGGGCTGCGGGTTGATGCCCATTGTCTCGGGATCAAAATGTCCGCTCGCCGCTATCTCACGGGCTGAACGCATTAGCTCGGCGCGTGAGAAAAGGTCGCCGGGTCTAACGCGCAGCTCGCGGCGTATGACTTTTTCGTAAAGCTGGTCGTTACCATTGATGATCACTTTGTTGATGCGTGCCTGAGGACCTTCGATGACGCGCATCTGGAGTGCGATGCTGTCACCGTGAACCTGTTCTTCGATCGGTATGATGGTGGAGAAGAGGTAACCATGGTCTGTATAAAGGCTCGACACTGCGTCCTCATCTTCGCTGAGGCGTTTTTTGAGCATCTTCTGGTTGTATGTCTCTCCGGGGTACATTCCCAGATAGGCGTTAAGGGTCTCTGTGGGGTAGACTGTGTTGCCGACCCATTCTATGTCGCTGATGTAGTATTTCTTTCCTTCGTCAACAGTCAGGAACACGTCTACAGATTTGTCATCGTATTTAGCCACGCTGTCATGCGTGATCTTAGCATCGCGATAACCGAGTTCGTTATATTTGTCAATAATTCTTGTGCGGTCATCGGCAAAATCGCGGTCAACGAACTTTTTCTGGCTGAAAAGCTTCAGCAGGTCGCTGTTCTCGTTGGTCTTTTTCATTGTCCGCTTGAGCTTGCGGTCAGAGAGCACTTCGTTGCCGTCGATATAAATCTTGTGTACCTTAACCTTGCTGTTTTTATTCACATCCACGTTGAGAATCACATGATTCTCTTTTGAAAGGTCAGGCTGTTGGGTTATTTTTATCGCAGCGTTCTTGAAACCTTTTTTCGCATAATAGTCTTCGATGATTTTTTTTGCCTGCGAGATGATATTGGGTGTCAGCTGTTGACCCGACACCATGCCGAGGCGCTGTTCGATGTCTTTCTTTTCACCGCTTTTCACCCCTGTGAATGTCATATTCGACATGCGGGGCTGCTGCTCAAGTGCAATTTCAAGCCACACCTTGTCACCTGCGATCTTGTCGACATTGATCTGCACCTTTGAATACAGACCCTGTCTCCAGAATCTTTTTACGGCTCCGGTGATGTCTTCACCGGGAATATCGATTCGGTCGCCTACCGACAGACCTGAATAACCAATGATAAGATAGTCATCGGACGAGGGTACGCCGGAAACGCGTATGTCGGCGATTTCATAAGTCTTAGGAATCGGAGAATATACGATGTCGGGATTGAAGACAGTATCGACGGCTGATGCCGGTTTGATGTCAAGGGCGCTGGCACCGGCGGAAATGCCGAGGCACAGAAGAACTACCAGTGTCTTTTTCAGATGTTTCATATATGTTCGAAGGAATCGAAAAATCATCGTAATTTTTTATAGTTTAATTATATTGAGGATTTCACTTGGTCAGATGTCTTTCCGAAGCGTCTTTCCCTTCCCTGATAGTCGATCAGGGCATCGAGGTAGGCGTTGTTGTCGAAATCAGGCCAGAGAATATCTGTGAAATATAGTTCGCTGTAGGCGATCTGCCAGAGCAGAAAGTTGGATATACGCTGCTCGCCACCTGTGCGTATAAGAAGATCCGGGTCAGGTATCGAGGCGGTGGAGAGTGTGTCGCATATTGTCTGCTCACAGATGTCATCAACGGAAGTTTCTCCGTTTTTTACTTGTGTTGCGATACGGCGTGCCGCCTGTGTGAGTTCCCATCGCGATGAGTAGCTGAGGCATAGCAGGAGGTTCAGACCTGTGCAGTTCTCGGTTTCGCGTACGCCCTGAAGAAGACTTTCCCTTACTTCCTTTGGAAGGCGGTCTGTTTCTCCGAGAATATGAATCTTCACGTTGTTGGCTTTCAGTTCAGGTGTCTCCTGTCGGATTGTCCATCCGATGAGGTGCATCAGAGTGTCCACTTCAGCCTGCGGTCTGTTCCAGTTTTCGGTGGAGAAAGCATAGAGAGTCAGATATTTGATGCCAAGGTCTGAAGAGAAACGGGTTATGCGGTTAACACTGTTCACGCCTTCTGCGTGGCCGTCGCTGCGCTCCATTGCACGCTGGCGCGCCCAACGCCCGTTTCCGTCCATGATGATTGCCACGTGTCCGGGAAGACGCGCAGGGTCAAGCATTTTCAGTTTCTTCTCTATTTCCTCCATAATGTCGGTTCCCCGTTGACACGGGATATTCAGTCTTTATAGTTGCACACTGCGCAACGTTTGCTAAACTCGTAACTAATCGTAAGGCTCATGGTAGAATACCAGTCGGTATTCTTCATGAACGAACTCTTTATGCCATAGGGGTCTTTGAGCTGTTCGCCGTCAAGGCGATCCGAGAATGTCTTTTTCATCAGAAACTCAAAGCCTATGTTCCAGCGTTGCGAAAGCTTGTATTTCAAGCCTACGCCGAGCGGGATATTGAATGCGGCTCCGGTTTTGCCATCTATGCTCCATACTGTCATTCCGATGCCTGCAGCAATATAAGGAGATATGCGTTTCAATTTGCGGTAGGTCTCGCCCATGCCGTAATTGAAAAAGTTAAATTCCACCATTTCTCCCAACTCGTAGAAAGTAGTGGAGAAACTGAATGTCTCTCCTCCGGGAAAGACATTTGTCATTTTCGAGGAGTCACCGCGTAGATTCCCGGCGTAGAAATTGGTTTTGAACGCCCACCGGGGATTGGCGATATAGCGGAACAGCGCTTCAAAGTCCCATCCCGGTTCGCTCCATAGATTTGCCGTGTTGGCATCGCCGAGGTATCCGGTCATGCCGAGTCCCGCCCCGATGTCGAAACGGTAATCTTCCTGCGCCATTGTCTTCGTCGGAAGAAATGTGGCGAGCAGAGCGAGCGCGACTGATATCCCGGTAAGTGACTTCACTCTGTCAGATTATTGGAGTGAAGGAGAGACGTGCGATCACGCCGCGCCAGACTGTGTCGTAAAGCTTGCCGTCGGAACCGAATCCACCTATGAGATAGATATACGGGCAATCCCAATATATGTTGTCGCCGTCGACTTCCACATTGTGGCTGCGGCGCGCGGCTTTCTTCCATGCGTCTGAAAGGAGGGCTTTTTTGCGTACATTCATCACGACATTGTCGCATTCTGTCATTGTCGGTATCTCTTTGGGCAATTGGAGAAGTTCGCTTCCCTGTCCCCAGTTCACACCGTTGTCGTATGATATGTATACAGTTCTGTTGAGTGTGCCGTCGGTTTTGGTTCCGCCGACAATCATCCATACCGGATATTCGGTCTTTGTCCATGTAGAAGAGGTGAAGCGGAAACCGTAATATGGGATTATTGACGCTCCTTTGACTGCTGGTATTCCTCCTTCCGCAAGTTTTATCCAGTTATATCCGTCAAAAGCCCAGGTAGCATCCGACAGAGAGCCGTCGGCACAGGTTCCTCCTGCAAAAAATCCTACGGGCGAGGATGTCCACTGATTCTCAAGAATCACAAAGTTTGAATAACCCGATACCGGGAACTCCGGATCTATCGCGCAGACGTTCAGGTTTTTCTGTGGATATTGGGCGTATTCCGCTCCGTTGGCTCCGTTTCTTATGCCTATCGCTGTGTCAAGATATGAGCCAAGCATCGCGGTCCATGTCTCGCCGGTTGCTGTCCATGAAGATCCGTCGGCGGATTCATACATCTTGCCATCTGTCGCAAGCAGGAAGAGTCTGGATGTCGTCGCGCATAGAGAGCGGACATTTGGTGTGAACGGGAATGTAGCGGCGTTTTTCTGCCATGTCGACTCGAAAAGATTGTCGGATGTGGCGAATGTATAGGTGCCGTCGTTTTCTTCTATGAGAGAAACAGCCCTGTTGTTGAAGTCAATGCTCTTCTGGTTACGTGGATCGGGAAGCCTTGACGGAAGTTTGGAAATCGCTTTGTCTCCCCAGATAAGAGAGTCTGTTTTCTCTTTGTGCACATTCACCTTGATGCGGTATGTGCGCGAAAGCTGGTCGTTATCGGTTGACAGTGTAAGGGTAACATTACCCGTAAAGTCTATGGAGTCCGTAGGGGAGTTTAGGTAATCCACTTCTCCTGTGCGGGTCTCGCCGTTTTCCATGTTTATGGTGGCTTTTGTGACGTAGCTCGAATATTTGATTGTTGTGACGAGTTTGTCAATCTTTGTGCCTACGGGGAGTGAGTCTGCGTTGAATATTACTCCGTTGGCAAGGTCTATGGAGAAAAATACCGAGTCAAGGTTTGCCATGACATCATCGTCTTCGTTGAGTGAGAAGGCAGTGACGGCAACGTTTGATGGAGTCAGGTATATCTCCACATCTTCGGTTTTTTCGTTACAGGATACGACTGCGACTGTAGCCGCGCCTGCCAGAAGACAGCCGGAAAAACGGCGGAATGTGTTGAGTAGCTTCACGTTGATGTTATTTGCATGTATGTTGTTTACCAAGCTCAAAGGGCTTGAACCCTAAATGCATGGTGTTTCAACTTGCAAATTTAGCATTTCTTGGGGAATTATACCGCAAAATGGGCTGTGAATTTACAAATTAAATCATTTTAAGGGAATTTTAAATGATTTTAAGGTTTGTAACATCTGATGTTATTGCCGCGAATTTCCCTGTCTTTTATGAGTGTGGCGAGCCCTGTCGGTATTGTCGGGGCGGGGATGCCGTGGCTTATGACGATAGGTGCGGTTTCGACACGGATTTCATCGAACAGCGAGGCATTGATGAACGCTTTCAGTGTCTTTGCTCCACCCTCTACCATAAGAGATGTGATTTTGTGAATGCTGTAGAGATCCGACAGGTTTTCTTCAAGAGACTTTGACGAATCGAGAATTATCGGGTTTCTTGCCATAACGGCGGAGTGTGCGGGTATTCTGTCTGATGCGAAAAGCACAGGGCGGGGTGAATTGCCGGGCCACAGCCGTGTTGTCAGTGTGGGATTGTCGGAAATGACGGTGTCTGTTCCGATGAGTATGGCGTCTGCCAGCGAGCGTTCGCGATGCATTTCGACAAGAGACAGGGGATTGGACAATGAAACCGGACATGGATACCCCGAGGGAGAGAAGGCTCCGATGAAGTTGTCTGCACTCTGAGCCCATTTGAGCTGTATGAACGGGCGGCGCAAGGTGTGGGCTGTGACAAATCTCCTGTTCAGGGCGAGACATTCCTTTTCAAGCACGTTCTCAACTACTTCTATGCCTGCTTCTCTCAGCATTTTTATGCCTCTTCCGCAGACTTCTTTGAAAGGATCTCCCATGCCGACAACCACGCGCCGGATTTTTTTCTCGATAATGAGTTTGCTGCACGGCGGGGTTTTGCCGTAATGCGAGCATGGCTCAAGAGAAACGTATATTGTTGAAAGAGGGAGAAGATGCTCGTCTTCCGCTTTTACCGATGCGATGGCGTTGACTTCGGCATGAGGTCCGCCGTAGACCCTGTGCCATCCTTCGCCGATTATCCGGTTGTCGGGTGCGGTTATGACTGCGCCGACCATTGGATTGGGCGATACGAAACCGGCTCCTCTTGTAGCCAGTTCCAATGCTCGTCTCATGAATGTCACATCGGTCTCCGATGTGCTGTATCTGTTGTCTGTCATGTTTCCAGTCTGTCTTCCTGCATTGTGATATGTGTGTCAGAATCTCACGCCTACGCTGACCTGTGCGTTCTCTACCGAGGAGAAGAGGGAGAAGTTGCCTGAGTTATACCAGTTGCCGTCAAGTTTTGCAACAGCGCATACGAAGAAGTCTCCAAGATTGTATGTAAGCGAGCCTTGCCCTTTGAGCGTCATGGCGAAGAGTTTCATTCCTTGCTCTGCGGAATCCTCATAGGCATGGGTGTATCCGATGCCCGGGAAGGCGGAGATGTTTAAGAGAATGTGAGGATTGAGCACCCAGTTGAAACTGTATCCGCCCATGAGACAGTATGAATTGTAGTGGAATCTGTATATGTGAGGGTCTATGGTAAGGTAGGGTTTCAGTTCGTCAGGAATCTGGTTGAGGTCCATCGTTATGTCGAGGTTGTTGTAGTTGAATCCTATTATTGCCGAGCCTGCGCTTCTTTTTTGAAATTTGGAAAAGTTATATGCCGCCCCCATCGCGAATTTGCGGTTGTTGAAGAAATAATAGGCGTTAATTCCAATTGTTTTTTGAGCTGCCCCGGGAAATGTCTTTTTAATAAGACGTCCGTTGTTGAATTTACCGAAAGTTCGTATGAATGTTCCTCCGGTGTTTTCCCAATAGTGGAATTCAGCGTTGAATCTCGCGCAGTTGAATCCGAATTCAAGTTTTTTGTGATTCGATGGTTTGTTCCCGATGATGTTGCTCATGTCCAGTGAGTAGCCTACGCTTACAGCCATATACTGTATGTATGCGCCGGCGTTGCAGTATAGGTCGCTCATCATTCTTACAGGCATCTTTTTCTCGATGTTCAGGTAATAGGAGTCTACCCAGTTGTCAGAGACAACGCGGGCTTTCCATCTGCGTCCCGTTCCTGTGACATAGTCTGTGTCATAGGAATTGAAAGTTTTGTCAGCCCAGTTGTAGACGTTTACGCAGAAACCGAGAAATCTGGGATATCTGACTGTTGTGTCGGCAAGGTTCAGCTGCCCTTTCTTCAGCAGATTCCACCAGTCGCGCGATTCAATGGAGTCAGTTGGTTCTGCCCCCTTTGCCGGGAGGGCGATAAGCATAATGGAAATCAATGTAATGGTTATAAACGGTCTTGCCATGTATAGATCGATATAACTGTATTGGTTCGTTAAAAGTTTATTGTTCGTTGGGGAAAGGCTGCCTGTTCATTTTATCCCGCGTGCGTTGAGAGCCTTCTGATAGCGACGTGCGTTACGGGAGTGTTCTTCGAAGCTGGTTGCGAAGTTGTGGGTGCCGGAGAAGTCTTCTTTGGCGCACATATAGAGATAGTCGTTGGGTTCGCTGTCAAGAATCGCGTCAAGTGTGGCACGCGAAGTTGTGCGTATGGGTCCGGGTGGGAGCCCCTTGTGTATGTACGTGTTGTAGGGGGATTCAACTCCAAGATGCTTTCTGGTTACGCGTCTGATTGAATAATCCTTGAGCGCGAATCTTACCGTTGGGTCTGCCTGAAGTCGCATGCCTTTCCTGAGTCTGTTTATGTATAGTCTGCCGATTGTTCCTTTTTCCGAAAGTTTGTTGGTCTCCTCATCTGTTATGGAGGCAACGGTCATTATCTCAGCGGGGGTCGCACCGAGAGCTTCTGCCTTATTTCTGTTTATATCGTTCCAGAAAGAGGAATAATTGCGACCGATTTTTGCAATAAGTTCCTGGGGAGATGTGGTCCAGTAGACTTCATATGTGTCATCGAGGAATAGAGCCATTGCCTGATTGTAGTCAAGACCGTATGGCTCGAGCACGGCAGGGTCGGCAAGAGCCGCGCGCAGATCGTGCTCGGTAAATTCCATTTTTGCCGCGATGCGTCTGCACAGCAGGTCTATGTCGCGGAATCCGTTTATCGTTATTCTTACGGGTGTCTGTCCACCGCGAGTGAGGCGCCGCATCGCCGTCAGTGCGTTGGATCCTTCCGGAATCTCGTAGGCTCCATGACGTGTGGCGAAGTCTGTGCCACGCACTTTGCAGAGTCTTGTCACCTTCGAGGCGAATCCATTGCCGTAATATTTGGCTATGGAGTCATGAACCATCGCGCTTGTGGCATTGGCGGGAATCCGGATAATAGCGGCTTTTTCCGTGCGTTCGATAATAACTGGATAAAGCAGGAGAAGAAACGCTATTATGATAAAAGCCAACCCCAAAAGGCTGTAGAGTAGCCTTTTGGGGAGCTTTGATTGTATTTCGTTGCGCTTGGCGTTCACTTTTGTCAGCCTCTGTCTTTAAGTTTTTCAAGTTGAGGTTCAAGGGCTCGCAGACAAAGATCTACAGCCTCTTCAAATGTGTCGGCTATCTTGGAAGCGAACAAATCGGGAGTCTGCGGCACTGTCAGTTTTACTTGAGCTTCCTTGTTCATGGATGTCTCCGGTTTCACTACCTTCAGAGTTACGTCTGCATCGGTGATCGATTCGTAATGGCGGGACATTTTATCTATTTTCTTATTGATGAAGGAGACGAGTTTTTCGGAGATGTCGAAATGAATTGCTTGAATTGTAGCTTCCATAACATAAGGTTTTTATGGGTTAATACTATGGAGTGCGGTCCGTTTTGCGGCTACGCCTCCGTTCTGCGTGGGTTGCCCTGAGACATCCGTTTTTACAAAGATAAACAATAAATCTGAAATTTTGCTTATGTTTTTAATAAAAATTTTACAAATTTTCAGCATTCGGTTTTCGCACGCGGGTGTGAGGCTGCATAGGATTTTTTAAGTTCGTTGAAAGAGAGGTGCGTATATATCTGCGTGGTGGCGAGAGAGGAATGACCCAGAAATTCCTTCACAGCATCAAGCGATGCGCCGTCGTTGAGCATGGATGTGGCGAAGGTGTGGCGCAGTACATGCGGACTTTTCCGCATTGCCGATGATCCGGAAAGGGCGTTCCTGACAATGTCGTACAGAGTTTTTTTGCTTATTGCTCCGTTTGCGCCTGCGAGCAGGGGGCGGGGTGCAGGTAATGACGGATACCGTGCGTCTCGGACTTTTTGCCATTCGGCAATTTCATCAAGCAATTCCGGCGGAAGGGGCACAACGCGTTGTTTCGACCGTTTTCCTGTGACTTTTGCCTCACGGAGGGAGAAATCTATGTCGGCGTCTGTGAGTGTGCGGAGTTCTTCCTGTCTCAGACCTGTGGAATAGAGCATGAGTATGGCTATGTGTGCCCTGTGAGAGCGGAAGTCGGAGATGTCGCCATTCTTTACGATTGCCTCTATTTCCTGCTCTTTTACAAATTCGGGAAGGCGTTTCGGGGCCTTTGCCAGAATAATGTCGGCGGCGGGATTGAAAGTTATGCTGCCTCGTCTCAGGAGCCATCTGTAGAATGCCCGCAGACTCTGTGCTTTTCTTCTTAAGGTGACCGGGGAATCTTCCCTTGCCATAGAGCCGAGCCATGCCCGGATGTCGGCTGTAGTGGCTGATGCAGGGTCGAATGTCTCGCCTCCGAGCCATGCTGCAAACTGCGATATGTCGCGGCTGTAGGCTTCGACGGTCAGCCGGCTTCTGTTGAGTTCAAGCCGCATGTAGTCTTCAAATTCGCGTAGCATTACAGTGGGGCGTATGGTGTGTTGCGGGCTGAATGACAGCCGAATTGAGCATGATTGATGATATGCGAAGATTCAGCACAAACATAAAGCTTGTGCTGAATCTGTTATGGGTGCAGATAAAAGCGGCTTTTTACTGCTCAGCCTGACGAAGCTGCTGAACGTAAACGGCCTTCATCATCTTCTTGCGGTTGGTCACAGATGGTTTTTCGAAAGCCTGACGTGAACGAAGCTCTTTTACGATGCCTGTTCTTTCGAATTTACGTTTGAACTTCTTGAGTGCTTTCTCGATGTTTTCGCCTTCTTTTACTGGTACGATAATCATGTTTTGTGCTGTTAATTTTTAGTTTCTGTTAATTATTTGGCTCGTCTCCGGAAGGCAACATGCAGGCCCCGGCGACATAAAGCGATGCAAAATTATACAATCTTCCAAATATGACAAAATTTTTTGACAAAAATTCGCTAAAAATTTATAAGATATCGGCAGAAGGGTCTGTTTCTTCCGCATCTTGCTCATACCATTTGGAATACATAAGATAATTTTTCGCTATCTTTACGTTCATCTCTTTCGCTTTTTCCGGTTCTACCATCTTTATGAATTTCGCCGGCGAGCCTGCCCACATCTCGTGGGGTCCTATCTGTGTGCGGCTGAGCACTACGGAGCCTGCCGCCACAAGGGCTCCTTCTCCGACAACAGCGTCATCCATTACAACGGCTCCCATGCCGATAAGGGCATAATCGTGTATTTTTGCCCCGTGTATCACCACGTTGTGTCCGATAGAGACATCGTTGCCGATTTCTATGGTGGATTTCTGATAGAGTGTGTGAAGCACACTGCCGTCCTGGATGTTGACGCGGTCTCCGACTCTGATTGAATTGACGTCGCCACGCAATACGGTGTTGAACCAGATGCTGCATTTGTCTCCGATGACGACGTCTCCCACAATCGTGGCGTTTTCCGCCAGAAAACAATGCTTCCCGATTTCAGGTGTGAAGCCTCTTACTGATCTTATCAATGCCATTGTTTGTTATTTATGTTTTGTTGTTCGTATTTTTTTTGTCTGGTTTCCTGTTTCAGGCTTTCATGCCGTGTCGCTCATTAATATAATATATATCCATATTTATAATTTATATTTCTTTGCACTTCCCGGCAAGCCATTTCTGCTCTTCGTTGTCAAGAAGGGGCGATAGTTCGGCATATACTTTGCGGTGATATGCGTTTACCCATTCGGTCTCTTCGGGAGTCATGATCTCTTTTTCGATCAGAGAAGTGTCATATGGAAAGAGGGTGAGAGTCTCGAAACGGTAGAAATCTCCGAACCTGGTGGTCTCGAACGGTTCCACAGCTATAAGGTTTTCTGTGCGGATGCCGTATTCCCCTTCAAGATAGAGTCCCGGTTCGTTGCTGAGTATCATTCCCGGTTCAAGAGGGGTCGGCACATCGTTGAGCCTTATGCCTTGAGGACCCTCGTGACAGTTTATGAAGAATCCGACACCGTGTCCCGTGCCGTGATAATATGCCTTTCCCTCTGCCCACAGGTACTGGCGTGCGAGTGCGTCGAGCTGTGTGCCGCGTGTTCCTTTTGGGAATACGGCACGTGACAAAGCTATGTGTCCTTTCAGTACGAGTGTGAAATCATGGCGTTGTTCTGCAGTCGGAGTGCCGAGTGCGATGGTGCGTGTTATGTCTGTGGTGCCATAAGTGTATTGTCCGCCGGAATCCACAAGAAGCAGACCGTTGCCTGTTATCGGAATGTCGGTTTCCTCGGTTGCTTCATAGTGCACGATGGCACCGTGTTCATTCCATCCGAGAATCGGTGCGAAGCTCTCGTCAACGCATGATGCGTCGGCAAGGCGCAGCGCGCGCAATTCTTTGCCGAGACCCACTTCCGTGAGTTTTCCCTGCGGGTATTCACGTTCTGCCATCATGAAGAATCTGGTCAGGGCGACGCCATCTTTGCGCATCGCGGTCTTTATGTTTTCTATCATGGTGGCGTTTTTGACGCTTTTGAGTTTGGCGACATCACCCCCTCCGAACACAGGGGTGCAGCTCAGGCTGTCGTAGAGACTGCGTGAGGTCTTTTCGGGATCTATCAGCAGTCTTGTCTCTTTGGGGAGTGTCGCGGCAAAATCCAGTACGGAGTCGTAGGGCATGACGTCGATGCCGTATCTGCTTAGATGTGCGTCGACTTCAACGCTGAGTTTTTCCTTGTCAATAAATAGGATTCTGCGGTTGTCGTCAACATAAAGGTATGCCACGAAAATTGGGGAGAACGCGATGTCGCCTGCCGTACGCAGATTTGTTGCCCATGCGATGTCATCAAGTGCCGAGAGGAGGATTGCGTTGGCAAGTTCTCCTTTTACCGCCTGCATGAGACGTGTCATCTTGCTGTCTGTGGTTTCGCCCACGATTTTTTCATCATGCACGAACAGTTTGTTTTTGGGACGTTCGGGTCTGTCTGTCCATATGGTGTCGAAAGGTGTGAAGCGGTCGTTGAGTCTTATGCCGTTGTCGTTCAGTTCCTGTTCGAGTCGCTGTGTCCATGATATGGAAAATGTCATTCCATCGATAGCTACAGTCTGACCGGTGTTCAGGTGTTCCGTAACCCAGTCGATTAGATTCACGGCATCAGGTCCGTCTTCCTTCATCATCTCGAAACCGGTGTCCCGCAGTTGCTCTGTTGCCTGAATGAAATAGCGCGAATCTGTCCATACATAAGCCTTGTCGGACATGACTACCGCCGTACCGTTTGTTCCGTTTTCCGATTCGAATCCTGTTAGCCATTCCCTTCCACGCCAGTGCATCGGCGGCAGTTCGCTCTGGTGAGGGTCTGTTCCGGATATGATCACGCAGTCGATAGCGTGCTCTTTCATAGCCAACCTCAGGTCGGCAAGATATTGTGCGTTCTTTTTCATATGTGATTGAATTCTTATCTTCTCTTTGTCATTTAAAACATATTTGCAGACAAATATACGCATATTAATTTAAAAACAAAACCCGGGTTTTCTGCATTGTGCAATTATTTGCCCGTTATTAAGGGCAAAATAGAATAATTATGTGTAAAAAAGAAAAAATTAACAAATTTTTGATAAATTTGGAGTGAAAATTTTTGAATTATTTCAAAATTTGAATTAACTTTGCAATGTAAAAGCCGGAGTTCTTCCGGTAGTGATAAAGATGGCAAGTCAAAAAATCTTTTAAGTAATAGTGATATAAATTTGTAAGTTAGTGGTTGAGTAAGACTGACGTTTGCTTGTGAAAGCCGGCAAAGTTTAAAAAATCACAGAGCGGCAGGCAATTGTGAAATTGTGTGCCGTTGTTGTTTTTTATAGTATGGTTGTGTATTTGGGGAATTTTAAGTACTTTTGTTTCAAAAACAGAACTAATCTTGATTCAATGAACAATGAGGTGAAAGTGGTGCTTTTCGACACCTTTGAATCTTTCGAGAATCTTCTTCCTTTGTCGTATACTCGTCCTGTCGCGGATTTCAGGGTGGGAATAATGACTATTCGTGAAAAGTGGGAACATTATCTGCCGGGAAATTATTCGTATAAGACTACGGAATATCTTGGTGAGAAGTTTCCTGTTGCCGTGTCGGCTGATGAGGAGGCCGTTTTTGTCGCCGGTAACGTGCTTCCTGATGAGGATCTTGCGGCGCGGGTGTCGGCACTTGAATCCGGCGGGGCGCTTAGGGACCGCAGTGGGCTTGTCGCATTCCGAGGCAGTCTCCGGCAGTTCGGTGAACTTGATCCTGCGGAATCCTCGGTCGAGGGTGACGAGGTGTCGAGAATACAATATGTTTATGATGTTTTTCGAGAGAACGGTCAGGAAATCTGCCGCGATTATGATTTGTTGGCGAAACGTGGCAAAGGGCAGGCACCTGATGCTTCGGTGACGATTATCGGTTCGGTGGAGTCGTCCGGGGGGATGCCTCGTATATATATAGAGGATGGTGCCGTTGTGGAGGGAGCCGTGCTGAATGTGAAGAATGGTCCTATATATATAGGAAAGGATGCCGTGGTCATGGAGGGAGCGTGTCTGCGCGGTCCCATTGCCTTGTGTGACAATGCTGTTGTCAGGATGGGAGCCAAGGTATATGGTTCCACTACCATCGGTCCTTACTGCAAGGTAGGGGGTGAGCTCGATAATGCTGTCATGTTCGGTTTCAGTAATAAGGCGCATGACGGTTATCTCGGGAATGCTGTCATAGGAGAGTGGTGTAACCTCGGTGCGGGAGCGAATGCGTCCAATCTTAAAAATGACTATACTAAAATCCGTATATGGAATTATCATACCCAGCGGTTCATGCGTACGGATCTGCAGTTCTGCGGACTGATAATGGGTGATCATTCGAAAGCGGGGATCAATACGATGTTCAATACCGCTACGGTTGTAGGGGTTGGAGTGAATCTTCACGGGGCTGGTTTTCCGCGTACGTTTATTCCGAGTTTCTCCAGCGGTTCTCCGGAAGGCGGCTTTGATAATGTCAGCATTGATAAATTTATGGATACGGCGGGAATGGTGATGCAGAGGCGCGGACTTGCACTTACCGATGTTGACCGCAGAATCTTTGATACTATTTATCGTTCTGCCGCGCGTTTCAAATAATTTTTTTTGAAAAGTTTTGGCTAATACGCTAATTTTTAGTATCTTTGCATCGCTTTAGGAGCGAATTTGTCGATTATTGTGTCTAAATGATTGGGTTTCAATTGTTTAGTACACATAATGGTGTATGATGGGATTTGGGCTAAAGCATAAGACAAACAGTTACAAACCAAATAAATCAAAAAAAAGAGACTAAGAATGCCAACAATTCAGCAATTAGTAAGAAAAGGACGCACTGTTCTCAAAGACAAGAGCAAGTCGCCCGCATTGGATTCCTGTCCTCAGCGCCGCGGCGTGTGTGTGCGTGTCTACACGACCACCCCTAAGAAGCCTAACTCGGCAATGAGAAAGGTGGCGCGTGTGCGCCTTACGAACGGCAAGGAAGTGAACAGCTACATTCCCGGAGAAGGACACAACCTTCAGGAGCACTCTATCGTGATGGTTCGCGGTGGTCGTGTGAAGGATCTCCCCGGTGTTCGCTACCATATCGTGCGTGGCACACTTGACACAGCCGGAGTTCAGGGTCGCACTCAGCGTCGTTCCAAATATGGAGCAAAGCGTCCTAAAGCAGCTAAGAAATAATAAGCTGATCTTACATTAACAATCAAATCGTAAACCAACAGTTTTTGATTTATTGGATGGCTATGGTTGAGTAAACTCCGCAAGAGAGCGGTGTTGAAGATTGCAAAAGCAGCCAAAAACAAAAACATTAAACAAGCAAAAATGAGAAAAGCAAAGCCAAAGAAAAGGGTTGTTCTTCCCGATCCCGTCTTCCACGATGTCAAAGTGACAAAGTTCGTGAACCATCTGATGTTTGACGGAAAGAAGAACACAGCTTTCACTATTTTCTATAACGCATTGGAGACTGTGAAGTCAAAAATGCCCAACGAGGAGAAGACAGCGCTTGAGATCTGGAAAAAGGCTCTTGAGAACGTGACTCCTCAGGTGGAGGTCAAGTCACGCCGTGTGGGTGGTGCTACCTTCCAGGTTCCTACTGAGATCCGCGCTGACCGCAAGGAATCCATATCAATGAAAAATCTCATTATCTTCGCCCGCAAACGCGGCGGCAAGACGATGGCTGACAAGCTCGCGGCAGAGATCGTAGACGCTTTCAACGACCAGGGTGGCGCATATAAGAGAAAAGAGGATATGCACCGCATGGCAGAGGCTAACCGCGCGTTCGCACATTTCAGATTTTAATATTGAGATAAGAGAAAATGGCAAAACACGACGATCTTAGATTAACCCGCAATATCGGCATCATGGCTCACATCGATGCCGGAAAAACCACCACTTCGGAGCGTATCCTCTTCTATACCGGTCTTACTCACAAGATCGGTGAGGTTCACGATGGCGCAGCCACCATGGACTGGATGGAGCAGGAGCAGGAGCGTGGTATCACAATTACTTCCGCCGCTACCACCACTTTCTGGAAATATAACGACGACAAGTTTAAAATCAACCTGATTGACACCCCCGGACACGTTGACTTCACTGTAGAGGTTGAGCGTTCGCTCCGCGTGCTTGACGGTGCTGTCGCTGCATTCTGTGCGGTAGGCGGTGTTGAGCCTCAGAGTGAGACTGTGTGGCGTCAGGCTGACAAATATAACGTTCCCCGTATCGGTTATGTAAACAAGATGGACCGCTCTGGCGCAAACTTCTTCGAGGTTGTTCGTCAGGTGAAGGAGGTGCTCGGCGCAACTCCGCTTCCCATCCAGATTCCTATCGGTGCGGAGGAGACTTTCAAAGGCGTTGTTGACCTTGTGACTATGAAGGCTATCTTCTGGCACGACGAGACAATGGGTGCTGAATACAGCGTTGAGGAAATACCCGCCAATCTTCAGGCAGAGGCTGAGGAGTATCGCGACAAAATGCTTGAGACTCTCGCCGAACTTGACGAGAATCTGATGGAGAAATACTTCGATGATCCCTCGACTATCACTGAAGACGAGATCCGCGTCGCTATCCGCAAAGGCACACTTTCGATGGCAATCAACCCGATGATCTGCGGTTCTTCATTCAAGAACAAGGGTGTTCAGACTCTTCTTGACGCAGTCTGCGCTTATCTTCCCTCGCCGCTTGACGCAGGTGCTGTGGAAGGTACTGTTCCCGGTTCTCCCGATGAGGTCGAGACCCGCGAGCCGAACCCTGAGGCTCCTATGGCTGCACTCGCGTTCAAGATTGCAACCGACCCCTATGTGGGACGTCTCTGCTTCTTCCGTGTGTATTCAGGCGAGATACCAGCCGGAAGCTACGTGCTTAACAGCCGTTCAGGCAAGAAAGAGCGTATCTCCCGTCTGTTCCAGATGCACTCCAACAAGCAGAATCCCAAGGAGGTAATCGGCTGTGGCGATATAGGCGCAGGTGTCGGTTTCAAGGATATCCGCACCGGCGACACACTCTGCGACGAAAATCATCCTATCGTGCTTGAGGCTATGGAATTCCCGGATCCTGTGATCGGTATCGCCGTAGAGCCCAAGACTCAGAAAGACCTTGACAAACTTGGCGTAGGTCTTCAGAAACTCGCAGAGGAGGATCCCACATTCCGCGTGGAGACAAACGAGGAGACCGGTCAGACCGTCATCAGCGGTATGGGTGAGCTTCACCTTGACATCATCATCGACCGTCTGCGTCGTGAGTTCAAGGTAGAGTGTAACCAGGGTCGTCCTCAGGTTACATACAAAGAGGCTATCACCAAACCGGTTGAGCTTCGTGAGGTATTCAAGAAACAGACCGGTGGTCGCGGTAAGTTCGCCGATATCATCGTGCGTATCGAGCCTGCTGACGATGATTTCGAGGGCAGCCTCCAGTTCATCGACGAGGTTAAGGGTGGTAACGTGCCTAAGGAATACATCCCTTCGGTGCAGAAAGGTTTCCAGACTGCAATGAAGAACGGTGTTCTCGCAGGTTATCCGGTAGAGCGTCTTAAAGTGACACTTCTCGATGGTAGCTTCCACCCGGTTGACTCCGATCAGCTTTCATTCGAGCTTTGCGCTATCCAGGCGTTCAAGAAAGGTTCTGAGAAGGCAGGTCCGGTTCTTATGGAGCCGATCATGAAGATCGAGGTGGTTACTCCCGAGGAGTCTATGGGTGATGTGATCGGTGACCTCAACAAGCGTCGCGGTCAGGTAGAAGGTATGGAGACAAGCCGCAGCGGCGCACGTATCGTTAAAGCCAAGGCTCCTCTTGCGGAGATGTTCGGTTATGTGACAGCTTTGCGTACCATCACTTCCGGTCGTGCCACTTCAACCATGTCCTTCAGCCACTATGCGGAAGTCAGCAATTCAATCGCGAAGAACGTTCTGACAGAATGTCAGGGCCGTGTAGACTTACTTAAATAAAATAGTCATAACAACAATATGAGCCAAAAAATCAGAATCAAACTTAAATCTTACGATCACAATCTCGTTGACAAGTCTGCGGAGAAGATCGTAAAGACGGTCAAAGCGACCGGCGCAGTTGTGAGCGGCCCGATTCCATTGCCCACACACAAGCGTATCTTCACCGTGAACCGCTCTACTTTCGTAAACAAGAAGAGCCGTGAGCAGTTTCAGCTTTCATCATATCAGCGACTGATCGACATCTATTCGAGCACATCGAAAACTGTTGACGCCCTGATGAAACTTGAGCTTCCCAGCGGAGTTGACGTATCGATTAAAGTTTAATAAAGAGATAAAACAAATAATATGAGCGGTCCGGTCTTCGGAAACACCGTGGACCGGACCGATTCAAAGACCACAAATAGTAAAAAGAAATGCCAGGATTATTAGGAAAGAAAATCGGAATGACATCCGTTTTCAGTGCCGACGGAAGAAACATTCCGTGCACTGTTATCGAAGTAGGTCCTTGTGTGGTTACCCAAGTCAAGACTTTGGAGAAGGACGGTTACGAGGCAGTTCAGGTAGGTTTTGTCGATAAGAAAGACAAACACACTACCAAGCCCGAAGCCGGACACTTCAAGAAAGCCGGGGTGACACCCAAGCGTCACTTGGCCGAGTTCAAGTCGTTTGAGACCCTTCCGGGTCTGGGCGAAACGCTGACTGTGGATCTTTTCCAGGAGGGAGGATTTGTCGATGTTGTCGGCACTTCCAAAGGTAAAGGTTTCCAGGGTGTAGTTAAACGCCACGGATTTGGCGGCGTAGGCCAGAGCACACACGGTCAGCACAACCGTCTCCGCGCACCGGGTTCAATCGGCGCATGCTCTTACCCTGCAAAGGTGTTCAAGGGATTGCGTATGGCTGGACATATGGGCAACGAGCGTGTCACTGTTCAAAATCTTCAGGTGATCAAAGTGCTTCCCGAGCACAATTTGTTAATGATTAAGGGTTCCGTGCCGGGGCCTAAAGGTTCAATCGTTTTAGTTGAGAAATAATGGAAGTAGCAGTTTATAACATCAAAGGAGAGGACACCGGACGTAAAGTTACGCTCAACGATGAGGTGTTTTCACGCGATCTGAGCGAGGGTAACGCCGAGCACACTATCTATCTCGACATCAAACAGTATTTGGGCAACCAGCGCCAGGGCACGCATAAGAGCAAGGAGCGCAGCGAGGTGTCGGGTTCGACACGCAAGCTGGGTCGTCAGAAAGGTGGCGGCGGCGCGCGTCGCGGTGATATCAACTCTCCGCTTCTTCGTGGCGGCGGCACTGTGTTCGGTCCGCGTCCCCGCGATTACCGCACCAAACTCAATAAGAAAGTGAAGGCTCTTGCCCGTCGCATAGCTCTTACTTCAAGCGTCAATGACAAGAAGATTTTCGTTATCGAGAACTTCTCGTTCGATGCTCCGAAAACAAAGAGCTATATGAACATAGCAAAAGGATTCAAGCTTGAAGACAAGAAAGTTCTTCTGGTCATGGCAGGTGTAGATGAGAACGTGCTTCTTTCAGTTCGCAACGTTCCCAACGCGCTTATGGCTCAGGCAGTGGATCTCAATGCGTTCACACTTCTCAACACGGATGCAATCCTTGTTACTGAAGACAGCGTTGCAATTTTGAATGAATTTTAATCTTAGGAGAAATAAGAATGGATATACAGATCAAACCGATCGTTACGGAAAAGGCTACAGCCTATAGCGAAAAGGAGAATTGCTACACTTTCGCCGTTTCTCCCGAGGCTAACAAATTCCAGATCAAAGACATCGTAGAGAAACTCTACAATGTTCGCGTGGAGAGAGTAAACACAGCGAGCTACGCCGGCAAGCGCAAACAGCGTTACACCAAGAGCGGGCTCATCCGCGGTCAGCGTCCGGCTTTCAAGAAAGCATACGTGACAGTTGCCGAAGGACAGAAGATTGACTATTATAGCAATATTTAAAAAGTAATGGCAGTAAGAAAATTCAAGCCCACTACGCCTGGGCAAAGACACAAGGTTATTGGTGTGTTCAAAGGAACAATCACTGCTACCACACCAGAAAAATCTCTTACAGTCGGTAAGCGCTCCACCGGTGGCCGCAACTCTTCAGGTCACCTTTCAACAAGATATCGTGGAGGCGGCCATAAGAGAAAATTGCGTCTCATCGACTTCAAGAGAACAAACGATGGCGTACCCGCAACGGTAAAGAGCATCGAGTATGATCCCAACCGCTCGGCACGCATCGCCCTCCTTTATTATCAAGACGGTTCCAAGGCTTACATCATCGCCCCCAACGGGCTTGAGGTAGGTCAGACAGTGATGAGCGGAGCTGATGTGGCTCCCGAGGTAGGCAACACGCTTCCTCTGTCAGCCATCCCTGTTGGTACCCTGATCCATTGTATCGAGCTTCGTCCCGGCCAGGGCGCGTCCATGGCACGTTCCGCCGGAACATTCGCACAGCTCACATCACGCGAAGGTGATTACGCAATTATCAAATTGCCTTCTGGAGAAACAAGAAAAGTGCTTCTGACATGTCGCGCTACCGTGGGTGTTGTCGGCAACTCCGACCACGCTCTCGAGCAGAGCGGAAAGGCAGGTCGTTCACGCTGGCTCGGTCGTCGCCCCCACAACCGTGGTGTGGTTATGAACCCTGTCGATCACCCGATGGGTGGTGGTGAAGGCCGTCAGAGCGGTGGACACCCCCGTTCACGCACAGGTCTTTATGCAAAGGGCTTGAAGACCCGTTCGCCGAAGAAGCATTCTTCGAAGTATATAATTGAAAGAAGGAAAAAATAATTGATTAATTGAGACAAGTATGAGTCGTTCGCTTAAAAAAGGACCATTTATCAGCGTTAAGCTCGAGAAGAAAGTGGCAGCCATGGAGGAAAGCGGCAAGAAAAACGTCATCAAGACGTGGAGCCGTGCGTCCATGATCTCTCCTGACTTTGTAGGCCACACTTTTGCGGTGCATAACGGAAATAAATTCATACCGGTATACGTGACCGAGAACATGGTAGGTCACAAACTGGGAGAATTTGCCCCCACCCGCACATTCCGCGGCCACGCAGGCAACAAGAAAAAATAATGGCCCGAATCATTAATTCAGATAAAAAAAGAATAACATACAATGGGTTTAAGAAAAAGACAATCAGCCGAGGCTATCAAGGAGGCACGCAAGAGCGAATATTTCGCTAAGCTTCACAATGTGCCCAGCTCTCCGCGCAAGATGCGCCTTGTGGTCGATATGATTCGTGGCCAGGAGGCTTTCAAGGCTCTCGGAATTTTGAAATTTTCCAATAAAGAGGCTTCCCGTAAGGTCGAGAAGCTGCTCCGTTCGGCAATCGCCAACTGGGAACAGAAGAATGAACGCAAGGCAGAGGCAGGCGAGCTTTTCGTGAAAACAGTTTTCGTAGACTGCGCTCCGATGCTCAAACGTCTCCGTCCCGCACCCCAGGGCCGCGGATACCGCATCCGCAAGCGCTCTAATCACGTGACATTGTTCGTGGACACAATTAATAACGAAAAAGCTTAATTTGCAAAGATGGGACAGAAAGTTAATCCAATCAGCAACCGTCTTGGAGTAATCCGCGGTTGGGACTCGAACTGGTATGGTGGAAAGAAATACGGCGACACCCTTCTTGAGGACTCGAAGATCCGTAAATATCTCCACACTCGTCTTGCAAAGGCAAGCGTGTCCAGAATAATTATTGAGCGTACCCTTAAAATGGCGACTGTGACAATCTGCACATCTCGTCCGGGTATGATTATCGGTAAAGGCGGCAAGGATGTGGACGCCCTCAAGGAGGAGCTGAAGAAGCTCACCGACAAGGAGGTTCAGATCAATATTCACGAAATCAAACGTCCTGAACTGGACGCTGAGATCGTTGCATCGAACATCGCCCGCCAGATCGAGAACAAAGTGGCTTACCGTCGTGCAGTCAAAATGGCAGTTGCCTCGACTATGCGTATGGGTGCCGAGGGTATCAAGGTTCAGGTTTCCGGTCGTCTCAACGGCGCCGAGATGGCTCGCTCCGAGATGTTCAAGGAAGGCCGCACACCGCTTCACACACTCCGTGCCGATATTGACTATGCTTTGGTAGAGGCTCTTACCAAAGTCGGCATCATCGGCATCAAGGTATGGATCTGCCGCGGCGAGATCTATGGCAAGAAGGAGCTTACTCCCACTTATGCCATCGGTCAGAAAGAGACAGGCCGTCCTCAGGGTGGTGGTCGCAAAGGTGGTTTCCGCAACAAGAAAAACAACAACCGATAATAAAGCTCAATAAACATGTTACAACCTAAGAAAACGAGATACCGCCGTTCACAGAAAGGCCGTATGAAAGGTGAGGCCCAGCGTGGCAACCAGCTTGCATTCGGTTCGTTCGGCATCAAGACACTCGACTCTAAATGGATCACCGGTCGTCAGATCGAGGCAGCCCGTATCGCCGTGACGCGTTACATGCAGCGTCAGGGACAGATCTGGATCCGCATATTCCCGGATAAACCCATCACTAAAAAGCCTGCTGAGGTCCGAATGGGTAAAGGTAAAGGTAATCCCGAGGGATTCGTTGCGCCTGTGACTCCGGGACGTATCCTGATAGAAGTAGAGGGCGTTCCTTACGATGTAGCCAAAGAGGCACTTCGTCTTGCCGCCCAGAAGCTTCCTGTGATCACCAAGTTTGTGGTTCGCCGCGACTATGATCCCTCACAGAATGTCTAAGTAAATTTGTTGGAACTCTGTCTTCAGTTATGCCTGAAGGCAGAGTTTTGACAATATATTGCGATAAAATTTGATAAAAATTTTTATAATCGCAATATTTTCAGTATCTTTGCGGTCGAATTTGGATTTTTTGCAAGTTTTGAAGGTTGCATGTGGTGTCATGCGCCTCCATCTGCTTGCAAATTTAATCGTGAATATCGCTCCGTGGATTTACTGAATCCGCAGACACTCAGGACTAATCTAAACAATTAGATAAATAAATAATGAAAAAGGAAGAAATCAAGGAATTAAGCATTCAGGAGCTGACAGCCCAGATAGAGGCTGCAGAGAAGGCTTATCGTGAATTGAAAGTAGCGCACGCGATATCTCCCGTAGACAATCCCGCAAAGATCACCAAGGATCGTCGCGAGATTGCCCGCTTGAAGACAGTGTTGCGCCAGAAGGAAATCGCCGCCGCCAAGGAGGCTGCTTCTGAAGTAAAGTAATCCCCGTAAAGTATTTTACAAATGGAAGAGAAAAGAAATTTGAGAAAAGAGAGAGTCGGGGTTGTTTCGAGCAACAAATGTGATAAGACTATCACAGTTGAAATCAAGTGGAAAGAGAAACACCCGATTTACGGCAAATTTGTCAACAAGACAAAGAAGTATCACGCTCACGATGAAAACAACGAGTGCTCGATAGGCGACACAGTCCGTCTGATGGAGACCCGTCCGTTGAGTAAGACAAAGAGATGGAGACTGGTAGAAATCATCGAAAAAGTTAAGTAATCATGATCCAGACAGAATCCCGATTGACAGTAGCGGACAACAGTGGAGCAAAAGAGGCTCTCTGTATCCATGTGCTTGGCGGTACAGGCCGTCGTTATGCCAGCGTAGGCGACATCATCGTTGTGACAGTGAAGAGCACCATCCCCTCTTCCGATGTGAAGAAGGGTACCGTATCGAAGGCTGTTGTGGTTCGCACGAAGAAGGAAATCCGCCGTCCGGACGGAAGTTATATCCGTTTCGACGACAATGCCTGTGTGCTTCTTAACAACGCCGGCGAGATCCGCGGCACACGTATCTTTGGCCCAGTAGCCCGTGAGTTGCGTGCCACTAACATGAAAATCGTGTCATTGGCACCTGAAGTACTTTAACCGTCTTAAACCGTAAAAGAAATGGCAAAATTGCATATAAAGAAGGGTGATACAGTCTATGTCAATGCCGGTGACGACAAAGGCAAGACAGGACGTGTGCTCCGAGTGCTGGTTGACAAAAACCGCGCCGTTGTGGAGGGTGTCAACATAGTGTCAAAGAGCACCAAACCCAACGCCAAATATCCGCAGGGTGGCATTGTGAAAATGGAAGCCCCCGTGCATATTTCGAATTTGAATGTGTTAGATCCCAAATCCGGCAAGCCGACCCGTATCGGTCGCCGTCTCAATGACGCCGGCAAGTTGGTACGTTATTCAAAAAAATCAGGAGAGGAGATTAAGTAATGAGCACAACTCTTAGCAAAGACTATAAGGAAAGAATAGTTCCGGAGCTCACGGAGGAATTCAAATATACTACCGTGATGCAGGTTCCCCGCCTGGAAAAGATCGTTATCAACCAGGGACTCGGTGCGGCAACGCAGGACAAGAAACTGATCGAGACAGCAATCAACGAGCTTACAGCCATAACAGGTCAGAAAGCAGTTCCCACGCTTTCAAGGAAGGATATCTCAAACTTCAAGCTCCGTAAGAAAATGCCTATCGGCGCAATGGTGACTCTTCGTCGTGACAAGATGTATGAGTTCCTGGAGCGTCTCGTGCGCGTGGCGCTTCCGCGTATCCGCGACTTCAAGGGCATCAACTCCAAGCTTGACGGCCGCGGCAATTATACGCTCGGTATCACAGAGCAGATCATTTTCCCCGAGATTAACATTGACAATGTTCCGAAACTCCAGGGTATGAACATCACCTTCGTTACATCTGCCAAGACAGACGAGGAAGGTTTCGCACTTCTCAAGAAATTCGGACTTCCCTTCAAAAAATAATTCGACATGGCAAAAGAATCAATGAAAGCCCGCGAGGTAAAGCGTCAGCGCATGGTGGCAAAATATGCCGAGAAGAAGGCAGCCCTCAAGAAAGCCGCTCTCGCCGATGCTGAAGGCAATATCGACTACGATGCTCTTGCAAAGCTGCAGAAACTTCCCAAGAACGCGTCAAAAGTTCGTCTTCACAACCGTTGCGTAATCACGGGCCGTCCAAAAGGATACATGCGTCAGTTCGGCATCTCCAGAATTCAGTTCCGTGAGATGGCAAGCGCAGGACTCATTCCCGGAGTCAAGAAGGCAAGCTGGTAATCTCCGATTACCGGCTGCCTCCGGCTTCGGCCTCCCTGTTTCGCTGTTTTCGGGAGGCTCGCGGCAAGTCTTGCAGGCTGATTTGGCAGATTGTGCCGCCGGAGGCAAATTCAAATTATAATAAAGAGAGTATTAAATATTGTTCAGTATATCTGAATCAATTTAACAATCTAAACAATGACTGATCCAATAGCAGATTATTTGACAAGATTGAGAAACGCCATCCACGCAGGACACCGCGTGGTGGAGGTTCCGTCTTCAAAAATGAAAAAGGAGATCACAAAAATCCTTTTCGAGCAGGGCTATATCCTCAACTACAAGTTTGAGGAGGGCAATACCCCGCAGGGTACCATCAAGATAGCCTTGAAGTATGATCCGGTCGACAAGGTGAATGCAATCAAGAATCTTCACCGCGTCTCTCGTCCGGGTCTTCGCCAGTATACAGGTTATAAGGAAATGCCGCGCGTCCTCAACGGTCTCGGTATCGCAATCCTTTCCACATCACAGGGCGTGATGACAAACAAGGAAGCGAAAGAGCGTAAGATCGGCGGCGAAGTATTGTGTTACGTATATTAAAAAAGGAGGTATTATGTCAAGAATTGGTAAAGCACCCATCGTGATACCTGCCGGCGTAACCGTACAGGTCAAAGATAACGTAGTGACTGTAAAAGGTCCCAAGGGCGAACTCTCACAGGAGATCAACCCCGATATCACAGTGAATGTAGAGGATGGCCACGTGGTTCTGACTCGTCCGAGCGACGAGCGCACACACCGCGCGATGCACGGTCTTTACCGTGCTCTTGTGCACAACATGGTTGTCGGCGTTTCAGAGGGCTACAAGAAAGAGATGGAGCTCGTTGGTGTAGGTTATCGTGCCGCAGCCACAGGTCAGGTTCTCGAACTTGCCTTAGGATATTCACATGCTATCTATATCAAGCTTCCCAAAGAGGTGAAGGTAGAGGCCAAGACCGAGCGTAACAAAAACCCGCTCATCATCCTTGAGAGCAGCGACAAGCAGCTTCTGGGTCAGGTATGTGCCAAGATCCGTTCGCTTCGCAAGCCTGAGCCTTACAAGGGTAAAGGTATTAAGTTTGTCGGTGAGATCATCCGCCGCAAGAGTGGAAAATCGGCTAACGCCAAATAAAAATTGAGGAACTATGATATCCAAGACAGCAAGAAGAAATAAGATAAAGAGCCGCATCCGCGGCAAAATTTCCGGCACTGCAGCGCGTCCCCGCATGAGCGTGTTCCGCAGCAACAAGGGAATTTATGTGCAGCTTATCGATGACCTTGCCGGCGCTACGCTTTGCGCGGCTTCTTCGAAAGGTCTCGAAGGTGGCACCAAGACTGAGGTTGCAGCCAAAGTCGGTGAGGAGATAGCAAAGAAAGCCCAGGAGAAGGGTATCGAGACAGTCGTGTTCGACCGTAACGGTTATCTTTTCCATGGCAGAGTGAAATCATTGGCAGATGCTGCCCGCAAGGGAGGTCTTAAATTTTAAATTAGAATCATGGCAAAGAGAAATAACAGAGTTAAGTCCACAAATGATTTGGAATTGAAAGACCGTCTCGTGGCTATCAACCGCGTTACCAAAGTGACAAAGGGTGGTCGCGCATTCAGTTTCGCAGCCATTGTGGTTGTAGGTAACGAGGATGGTGTTATCGGCTGGGGTCTCGGCAAGGCCAATGAGGTTACCGCCGCTATCGCCAAAGGCGTTGAGACAGCTAAGAAAAACCTCATCAAGGTTCCTGTTCACAAAGGCACCATACCTCATGAGGTAAGCGCTAAGTTCGGTGGCTCACGCATCTTCCTGAAGCCTGCTTCGGAGGGTACCGGAGTGAAGGCTGGTGGCGCTATGCGTGCGGTTCTCGAGAGCGTAGGTGTTACCGACGTGCTCGCAAAATCCAAAGGTTCTTCCAACCCTCACAACCTTGTGAAGGCTACAATCGCGGCTCTTGACGAGTTGCGCAGCCCGATGCAGGTTGCTCAGAACCGTGGCGTGTCGGTAGAAAAAGTGTTTAACGGCAAATAAGAAGCAGACATGGCACAGATTAAAATCACACAGATAAAGAGCCGCATCAATGCTCCGAAAGTGCAGAAACTCACTCTCGACGCACTCGGTCTTCGTAAGATGAATCATTCAGTGATCAAAGAGGATGTTCCTTCGATCATGGGAATGGTAAAGAAGGTTCACCACTTAGTTGAAGTGACAAAACTCTAAAAAGACAGAAACGCAAATGGAACTACATAATTTACAGCCGGCTCCCGGCAGCAATAAGGGTAACAAGCGAGTAGGCCGTGGTCCGGGTTCAGGCTTCGGCGGCACATCGACCCGTGGTCACAAGGGTGCAAAATCTCGCTCGGGCTATTCACACAAGGTTGGTTTCGAAGGTGGTCAGATGCCGCTTCAGCGTCGTGTTCCGAAGTTTGGCTTCAAGAACATCAACCGCGTTGAATACAAGGCAATCAATCTTGATGCCCTTGAGGCTCTGGCTGCTGCCGCGAACCTGACCAAGATCACGGTCGACGACCTTCGTCAGGCCGGTCTCGTATCAAAGAACGGATTGGTTAAAGTACTCGGCAACGGTGCTGTTACCAAGGCTCTTGAGATAGAGGCCAACGCCTTCTCGAAGTCTGCAGAGGAAGCTATCACGGCTGCCGGTGGAACCGTAATCAAAAAATAACGACAATTAGCAATGGGATTTACTAAAACAATAAAAAATATCTGGAGCGTAGAGGATCTTCGCAAGCGTATCGGCATAACGCTGTTGCTTGTGATCATCTACCGTTTCGGATGCTACGTGGTCTTGCCGGGCATCAATCCCGACGAACTGCTGGCGCTTAAGAATTTCACTGCCGACGGTCTGATGCAGCTTCTCGACATGTTCTCGGGAGGTGCGTTCTCACAGGCGTCGATCTTCGCGCTGGGTATCATGCCATATATCACGGCTTCGATCGTGATCCAGCTTCTCGGCATGGTTCTCCCCGCGTTCCAGAAGATGCAGAGAGAGGGAGAGAGCGGAAGAATGAAGCTCAACCAGTATACCCGTTATCTCACAGTGATTATCCTTCTGCTCCAGGGTCCAGCTTACCTCATGAACCTCAAGTATCAGGTTCAGGCAGCCGGTGGCCATGTGGAAATGGGCGTATGGACTGTGGCATTCATGACCATTGTTCTTGCTGCCGGCTCTATGTTTATCATGTGGCTCGGTGAGCGCATCGACCAGAAGGGTGTCGGCAACGGCATCTCGTTCATCATCCTTATCGGTATCATCGCCCGTCTTCCGGAGGCTTTCATTCAGGAGTTTACCGGACGACTGATGAACTCGCAGGGTGGCGGTCTTGTGATTTTCCTTGTCGAGATAATCATATTGCTCGCCGTAATCGCCGGAGCCGTGCTCCTTGTGCAGGGCACACGCAAAGTTCCTGTGCAATATGCAAAACGGGTAGTGGGCAACAAGCAGTATGGTGGCGCACGCCAGTACATTCCTTTGAAAGTGAATGCTGCGGGTGTAATGCCTATCATCTTCGCCCAGGCGATTATGTTTATCCCTGTAACACTGGTTGGCTTCAGCACGAATCACACAGGTTTCTTCGGAGCTTTGACCGACATGTATGGTTTCTGGTATAATTTAATCTACTTCATCATGATCGTGGCGTTCACATATTTCTACACCGCGATTACGGTTCGTCCAGCCCAGATGGCTGAGGATATGAAGCGTAACAACGGCTTCATCCCAGGCATCAAGCCCGGCAAACCGACAGTAGACTATCTTGACTCCATCATGTCGAGAATCACGCTTCCCGGCTCGATATTCCTCGGCATAGTGGCAATTCTTCCTGCCATTGCCCATATCTGCGGCCTTAACCGAAATTTCGCTTCATTCTTCGGCGGAACTTCACTGTTGATTCTCGTAGGTGTTGTGCTTGATACGCTTCGCATCATCGAAGGTCATCTTCTGATGCGTCATTACGACGGTCTCATGAAAGACGGACGTATCAAGGGCCGCACCACAGGCAGCGGAGCCTTTTAAGAATTGTAACTCGTTGGCAAATTGATATGATTTATCTCAAGACAGCAGAGGAAATAGAATTGATGAGGGGTGCTTGCGATCTTGTGAGCCGCACTCTCGGCGAGATGGCCCGCTGGGTCGCTCCCGGTGTGACGACCCTTAAACTTGATACCATTGCAAGAGAGTTTATCCTCGACAACGGGGGTAAACCCTCCTGCCTGGGTTATCAGGGTTTTCCCGGAACGCTGTGTATCGAGGTGAACGAGACGGTAGTTCACGGTTTCCCTTCTGCATATGTTCTTCAGGAGGGCGACATTGTAGGACTCGATTGTGTCGTAGAACTTAACGGTTATCATGGCGACAGTTGCTACACATTCGCTGTCGGAGAGATTTCCGATTCCGTTTCCCGTCTTCTCGAAATAACGAAAAATAGTCTTTATAAAGGAATAGAGGCTGCAAAGGCGGGCAAAAGGATAGGTGATATCTCCAATGCCGTGCAGACATATTGCGAACGCAACGGCTACAGTGTCGTGCGGGAGATGTGCGGTCACGGCATAGGCAAGAGCATGCATGAGGATCCAGAGGTTCCCAACTACGGGCGTCGCGGCATAGGTCCGCTTCTGAAGCCCGGCATGGTCATCGCCATAGAGCCCATGATAAATCTCGGAAGCAAGAATATCGTCATCAGCAACGACGGCTGGCAGTGTCGCACCAAAGACCGCAAGCCTTCCGCCCATTTCGAGCATACTGTGGCGATTCATGCGGACGAGACCGAGATACTGACCACATTCAAGTATATTGAAGAGGCTCTCGCTTCATCGCGATCATAAGATAATTCAATCAAACATACATACAGTTATGGCAAAACAAGCTGCAATCGAACAGGATGGTGTAATCCTCGAGGCTCTTTCGAACGCAATGTTCAAGGTCGAGCTTGAGAACGGACACGAAATAACCGCGCACATCTCAGGCAAGATGAGGATGCACTATATCAAGATACTTCCCGGCGACAAGGTGAAAGTGGAGATGTCTCCCTATGACCTGAGCAAAGGAAGAATTTCATTCAGATATAAATAACCCAGACTCTTTCAGCTAAAAACAAAGAATAGATATGAAAGTCAGAGCATCAGTGAAGAAACGCACCGCAGACAGCAAGATCGTGCGTCGCAAAGGTCGTCTTTACGTAATCAACAAAAAGAATCCGAAATTTAAAACTCGTCAAGGATAATACGCCGGCAACCGGTTTTTGGCATTAAAAATCTCTGAAAAGGGGTTAAAACATGGCAAAACAGGCTTGTCACGTCAAAATTATGCGATAAAATTTTAATTTTGGCGACATGATTATTAACTTTGCACAAAATTTGTATAATACCATATGGCAGTAAGAATCGTCGGCGTAGATTTGCCGCAGAATAAAAGAGGCGAGATCGCCTTGACTTACATCTTCGGTATCGGCCGAAGCGCAGCCAACACCATCCTCAGCAAAGCAGGTGTTGACCGCGACATAAAGGTTAAAGACTGGACAGACGCACAGGCAGCAGCAGTGCGTGAGGTTATCCAGCATGACTACAAGGTGGAAGGTGACCTTCGCACTGAAATCCAGTTGAACATCAAACGACTGATGGATATCGGTTGCTATCGCGGCATCCGTCACCGTATCGGTCTTCCCTTGCGTGGACAGAGCACAAAGAACAATGCCCGCACCCGTAAAGGCCGTAAGAAAACAGTCGCTAACAAGAAGAAAGCTACTAAGTAAAATAATTAAAGTATGGCAAAAAAGACAGTCGCAGCTAAAAAGAGGAATGTCAAGGTTGATGGTCAGGGCCAGCTCCACGTGCATAGCTCTTTCAACAACATCATTGTGTGTCTGGCCAATGGCGAGGGTCAGGTTATATCCTGGTCTTCCGCGGGCAAGATGGGCTTCAGAGGCTCCAAGAAGAACACACCTTACGCAGCCCAGATGGCAGCACAGGATTGCGCCAAGGTCGCTTATGATCTCGGTCTGCGCAAGGTGAAGGCATATGTGAAGGGTCCGGGCAACGGTCGTGAGTCAGCAATCCGCACCGTTCACGGCGCAGGAATTGAAGTGACAGAGATCGTAGACGTTACTCCGCTTCCCCACAATGGATGCCGTCCTCCCAAAAGGAGAAGAGTCTAATCCGTCAGATAATAATCGCGATAACAAGCATTATAATCAACAGAGTCCGCAAGCCTGATCCTGAATGCGAATAGACCGTCTTCACCACTTCCTTTCGACGGTCGCGGCTGCGCTAAGGGATCCGCTCAAGGGCCGCTTTAATTAAAGAATAAACAAAATGGCAAGATACACAGGACCAAAAACCAAAATCGCCCGTAAGTTCGGTGAACCTATCTTCGGCGATGACAAAGTTCTGGCAAAGAAAAACTATCCGCCGGGACAGCATGGCGCCAATCGCCGCCGCAAGACCTCCGAGTATGGTCTTCAGCTCCGCGAGAAGCAGAAAGCAAAATATACATATGGCGTTCTTGAACGTCAGTTCCGCAACCTCTTCGAGAAAGCAGCCCGCACAAAGGGTATTACAGGTGAGGTTCTCCTCCAGTTTCTCGAGAGTCGCCTTGACAATGTGGTTTACCGTCTGGGCATAGCCCCCAGCCGTCCTGCCGCACGTCAGCTCGTGCTTCACAAGCACATCACAGTAAACGGCAAACCGGTCAATATCCCTTCTTACAAGGTTCTTCCCGGAGATGTAGTAGCTGTGCGCGAGAAATCAAAATCGCTTGAGGTAATCGCCGATGCGCTTTCAGGTTTCAATCACAGCAAATATCCCTGGATTGAGTGGGATGAGAGCATCAAGGGAGGTAAGTTCCTTCACGTTCCCCAGCGTGAGGATATCCCCGAGACAATCAAGGAGCAATTGATCGTCGAGTTATATTCTAAATAATAAACAATAAATACCCATGCCAATTTTAGCATTTCAAAAACCCGATAAGGTGGTCATGCTTGAATCGAGCAACTCCTTCGGAAAATTTGAATTCCGTCCGCTCGAACCGGGATATGGACAGACTATCGGCAACGCCTTGCGTCGCATTCTTCTGTCGTCGCTCGGAGGTTTCGCCATCTGTTCCATCCGCATCGAGGGAGTGGCTCACGAGCTCGACACGATTCCCGGAGTGAAGGAGGATGTGACAAACATCATTCTTAACCTCAAGCAGGTTCGTTTCAAGCAGCTCACAGAAGACCACGAGACCGAGAAAGGTTCTGTAAGCGTATCGGGCACGGATGTGTTCACTGCAGGCGATTTGGGTAAGGTTCTTTCCGGTTTCGAGGTGCTCAATCCTGAATTGGTGATTTGTCGTCTCGACACAGCGGCAAGTTTCCAGATGGATTTCACAATCAACAAAGGTCGCGGATGGGTTCCCGCTGATGAAAACAGGGAACTCCTTTCCGGAGCCGATCTCAACGAGATTGCGATTGACTCGATCTACACTCCGATCAAGAATGTGAAATACTCCGTGGAGAATTATCGCGTGGAGCAGAAGACCGACTATGAGAAGCTGGTCATGGAGGTTACTACAGACGGTTCCATCATGCCTAAGGAGGCATTGAAGGAGGCTGCAAAGATCCTCATTCAGCATTTCATGATGTTCAGCGATGAGAAAATCACACTCGAGGCTCCTCAGGAGGATACTCCCGAAGAGTTTGATGAAGAGGTTCTTCACATGCGTCAGCTTCTCAAGAGCAAGCTGGTGGATATGGATCTTTCGGTTCGTGCCCTCAACTGCCTGAAGAGCGCGGAAGTGGAGACACTCGGCGAACTTGTGGTTTTCAACAAGAACGATCTGCTCAAGTTCCGCAACTTCGGAAAGAAATCGCTCAGCGAACTCGACGAGCTTCTTGAGAAGCTTCACCTTTCCTTTGGAATGGATATTTCGAAATATAAATTAGATAAAGACTAATTCCCCATGAGACATAATAAAAAATTCAACCACCTCAGTCGCAAGAAAGGACACCGCGAGGCACTTCTTTCTAACCTTGCGATAGCTCTTATCCAGCATAAGAGAATTTTTACGACTGTGGCTAAGGCCAAGGCTCTCCGCGTGTTCGCCGAGCCTCTGATCACACGGTCGAAGAAGGACGATATGGCAAATCGCCGTCTCGTGTTCAGCTATCTCCAGAATAAGGACGCCGTGAAGGAGCTCTTCGGAGTTATCGCAGAGAAAGTGGCAGACCGTCCCGGTGGCTACCTTCGTATTATCAAGACCGGTCATCGTCTGGGTGACAACGCCGAAATGTGCATGATCGAACTCGTTGATTTCAACGAGAACATGCTTGAGGCTGCAGCTCCCAAGAAAGCGAAAACCACACGTCGTTCTCGCTCAAAGAAAGCTGCCGCTCCCGCCGAGGCTGCTGCCGAGGCACCCAAGGCAGAGGAGACTCCTGCCGCTGAGGAAGCAAAAGCT